>Ga0265297_10002150_pt1 | contig 41642 bp, 38 predicted proteins | sample Munlanlwell13791_FD_192502 | JGI IMG/M metagenome (GOLD analysis project Ga0265297, IMG submission 192502) | Leachate microbial communities from a municipal landfill in Southern Ontario, Canada - Leachate well 137-91 | ecosystem: Engineered > Solid waste > Landfill > Unclassified | place... | reverse complement strand
GCCTATCGCGTCAGTCTGCGCCAGCCTCTTGCGGGCGCGCAGCCTGCCGCTTGTGTCGCCGAACAATCCACGTTATTTAACCAAGGGCTCTACCCATGACCGGTCTATAAACGGGGGGAAGGTCAGGTCAAATGGTCTTCTAGATTTCTTTGATGACATCTATAAATATGCCAAAAGAAACGAGGAAGAAATTGTAATGGTATTAGCTGATGAAGATCCTTTTGAAAAAATATTGGGCACCCAGCACCATGATAGAATGGTGGCCTTAAAAGGAACCCCCAAAGTTAAGTGCATTCTGACGGAAAACACACAAAACACATACTGCACTAATTATTGTGAATATCGCACTATTTCCAAACATTATGTAAATTCCGTTCCTTTTTACATCTACGGCAACAAATATGCAGCTATTATGTTCGACGCCGATCCATCTCCAAAAGTTATAGTTATTGAGTCTCCAAGTATGGCGGCTGCATTTCGTCAGCAATTCTATTCCATGTGGGACAAAGCAACGCCGTTAAACAAAACCAAGACAGAAGAGGCAAGAATTAAAAAACAAAGCGTTAAATAAATTATCTATATTAAGCAGAGGGACCCCTCATGGACCATACATGCAACCTAAAATCTCGCCAAATCAAGGCAGCCAGATCGTTGTTAGATTGGTCGCAGGAAGATTTAGCCGCAGCTACATCGCTTTCAGTTGCCACTATCCGAAAACTGGAAGCTGGAAATATTTCTCCTCGTGGAAAAACGCAGCGGGCTCTTCAGAACGCCTTTGAAAATGCTGGCTTGGAATTTTTGGAGCCGGATGGTGTTCGTCATAGGCCAGAAGAAATAAGAGTATTTCAGGATATTGAAGGAGTGAAAAGATTTTATGACGATGTGTACCTATCGCTGAGCAGATCAGGCGGAAGCATTGCTACAGTGGCTCCTGATCCAAATCTATTGTGGGATATAATGGGTGATTATGCCGATTTTCATCGGAAAAGAATGGAGACAATTGGGGATATTATTTCGGTTCGGTGTTTGATTACCGAACGCGTTAAAAAATTTCCTGCTCCATCATATTGCGAATATCGAATTCTTTCAAAATCATACGTTAATCCCACCCCGTTTTACATATATGCAGACAAATGTGGAATCAGAACCATAGGTTCGGAATCTCATCCAAAGATTGTTGTCATCCAATCTCGCTTAGTAGCTGAGTCATTTCTGAATCAGTTTGATTCAATGTGGGATAAGGCTACTTATCTTGAAGGCCGAAAAAGAAAATAACGACCAAATACAGGAGCCCGGCATGATTCCAGATAGACAAAACTACATCAACGCACGCCAAATTAAGGCCGCACGCGCATTGCTAGATTGGTCACAGGAAGACCTCGCAAAAACATCCAGCCTTTCTATAGCAACCATTCGCAAGATTGAATCCGGCCATATTTCGCCCCGGGGAAAAACGATGGAATCCATCGAAAACTCATTGTCCGAGGCGGGGATAGAATTTTCTGGAACAAGCGGCGTAAAACTAAGAGACGATGAGATTATCACCATGGATGGTGATGATTGTTACGAACAATTTATGGATTTCATTTATCTATATTTAAAGGAAAGGGGCGGAGAAATCCTTTATATGCACGCAGACATGACGCGGGCATCGCAAAGAGAAATTGACACTCTTCTTTTAATGAGAAAAAGCGGCATTAGATTTAGGCGGTTATGTGAAGAAGGGGATACATATATAAATTTTCCCCTCGAAGAAACTCGCTGGATTCCAGCAAAATATTTTAAACCAAATCTTCAGGTTGTTTGCGGAGATTATGTTGCTGTCTGTATCTATCCAAATTCAAAAATGCGCCTCATTAGTAAAATTATTGTCATTCACAACAAATATCTCGCCGAAGCCATGCGCAATGACTTTAACTTCTTATGGGATAATTGCCGAAAGCCAACGATAACGACAGCACCACAGGTATATGATTAAAGGGAGACTTATCAGCTTCAACGAATAGGCTTCACCACGAATCAAAACAACAGACCACTTATTACCGCCGCCCAAATCCGCGCCGCTCGCGCATTATTAAATTGGTCACAAGAAGAATTGGCTGATGCTTCTGATCTTTCCATAGCCACCATTCGAAAGATTGAAGCAGGAAATATTTCTCCGCGCGATAAGACAATGGGCTCCATCGTATCGGCATTAGAGCAAGTTAAAGTCGAATTTTTGTCATCTGGAGTTAGACTAAGAAGTAATGATATTGCCGTCTTAGAGGGAGATGATTGTTATTTGCAGCTCTTGGATGATATTTATCACACCACAAAAGACAAAATTGAAGAAGTCCTTTTTATATACGGCGACTGCTCAACCGTTTCCGAAGAAGAGCTCCAAGGCGAATTAAGGATAAGAAAAAAAGGGGTTAAATGGAGAATTCTCGCAGAAGAAGGAAACACTAATTTGTACTATCCCGTTGAAGACTGGCGTTGGTTTCCTAAAAAATTTTTTAAAAGAAATATTCAACTTATATATGGAAGCAAAATTGCTATGGGCATTCGTCTTGACAAGTCACGCAACCTGACTACGAAAATGATTGTTATCGATAGCGCGCCTTTAGCGGAAGCCACTAAAAATCTTTTCAATTTTGTATGGGAAAGCTGTCGCAAGCCACCTTTTAGCACCGCCAAAAAAATCTATGAATGATTATCGACAAATGCTGCTCTGACTTATTTTTACATTTTACGCACGCCGCATTAGCCTCAACTCAACATTAGCCATCGCATTTGCCAAATGCCAGCGTTCATTGGTCTCGTCTTTTGAAAAGCCAAGTGGCAACAAATCTTGCGGAAAACACCGCCCCTTTTTACACGTCAAGTCAATGATGACATTAGCCATGCGCTCATATGGGATGAATTTATTACCAAGGTTAATACTAATGAGGCTGGTCATTATCGCACCGCCCTGCCCCATTTTTTTGTTCAAAAGCCTCAGGCAACGCAGACAAACAAAAAGATTCAATGAGTTTTGCAATAGCCACCGCTCGCAATGCGCGCATATCTTGCGGCAAGTCGTCTCTCAAAATAACAGCGAGAAAGCCGAGAGCCACAACTGAATAACTACCGGCTGACGCCGGTAGGTTCGTGTGAACTAAGATAGTTCAGGATCACGTCATCAGTAATGTTACCGCTTGTCGTGCAGAAGTATCCTCTGGCCCAAAAATGGCGACCCCAATAGCGTTTACGCACGTCAGGGAACTCGATCTGTACGCGATGTGACGAACGCCCTTTAACGCGCCGCACAAAATCGCTTACAGCAAGCTTTGGCGGTATCTCGACAAACATGTGGACGTGTTCTCTGGACAAAACGCCTGAGACTATTTTGACGCCCAGTTCTTCACATGTTTGCCGGATGATTGTTCGGATACGATCTCGCAATTCGCCACCCAAGACCTTGTAGCGATATTTCGTAATCCAAACAATGTGATAACGATAATGAAAAACTGTGTGACTTCCGGTTTCGTAGCTCATAGGTTCTCTCCGTAAAATGGGCATCCCCGCAGGGGGCAAATGCCCATTTTACGGAGAGAACCTATGAAGCAAAAAAACGGCTGAAGCCTCTTCTCGTCTGAAGACGAGGGTTTTCAACCAAAGAAGTGACAATAAAACCTGACGATCCGTCTGCGACATAAAAAAGTCTTACAAAAATTGTTTGATCAATGGCCCCAAGTTTTCATATTTTCAAATATGAAACCATCAAAATCTTTAAAGGTTTTAGCTAATGGATGCAGTGTTTTTCGCTAAAATAATAAACCGTTCCAGCTTTTAGTTATTATTTATAGCGTTGAAGGCTGCCGGTCTGAATAGCTAATGGAACTGCGCTATTCCAAAGAGGAAAAAACTCATTCAAAAACATCCGCACAGAAGAAATTGATTGAAACACAACATATCTAAAGGCAAAGCCGTCTTCCTTAAGCGCAATTGCATATCTATCGCCATATGCAAAATAAATTGAACAACCCATATAATGTTTAGGTAAAACTCTAAATTGGGCGGATTCATCAAAATGTGATGCGTTTTGCGCTTCGGACAAAAGACATTGAATATTTTCAAATTCACATATGTCTTTCAACCGATCATGATTGATAGAATTTGTGACGCCGAGAGATTTCAAAAATAATTCTTGCGACCTGCAAACGACAGAGACGACACCCTCGCTCTTTTTAACGGTTTCAAGTAAATCAACATAGAACATATCTGTGGCATCCGTACCTTCAAATACTTGCGTTGAGCTTTTGCGATATCCTAGGCCATTGTTTGCATAAAATTCGAGACCTGAATTTTCAAGCGCCTTACGAACATCGTTTGCACTTCGAGGGGAAAGACTTCCTTTTTCAAGATTACGAATTGTTGCAACACACAGCTTAGCCGTTTCGGCCAAATCTTCCTGCGACCAATCGAGCAAAGCCCTTGCTGCTTTCATTTGTTTGGCACTAATTGGATACATAATAATCCGCCCCCAAAATCCTCAAGCCGCCATGGTATTCTTGTCCAGCGCATCAAACGCACGCTGCAATCTTTTTTCTTCGTCGATGTAAATAACATTGTCTCTGATTTTTGCGGAACGCTCCACGGACAGAAGCAAGCCGTAGGCCGTATGTTCGCCGTATCGTTCGACTAATTCTTGGTAAGTGACGTGCGGCATGGGGAATATTCCTTATGCGGCTATACGCATATCGTCCTGGATACGTTGCGCACGCGCGAGACGGCTTTCTGGGTCGGCAACCTCGTATTGAGGTCTCAACGAAGCCGCTCGTTCGATTTCATGTAAGAGAAATTGTGCGACAGCACCGCCATAGCGTAATTCTAAATAATCGAATGATAACAATGGCATAATATAAATATCCTCTAGAAATCTATCTAATAATGCCATTGTACGGATTTATGACCTAAAAGCAATAACATTTTATAAAGCTTTATTATACAAAATGTCAGAATAGACATTTAATTATTGTCCGCTTTTAATTAACAAACTGCCCTTTTTAGGTAGTTTATTATTTAATTGCGGTATTAATTCTGACTTGTTATATATCCGTGGTTGACAAAATGAAAGAGTTTTTATGCCCAGTGGAAAGCAAATAAGAGCCGCTAGAGTTCTGGCCGGATGGGGCGCGGAATCGTTAGCCGAGAAGGTCGGCCTCAGCCGCGTCACAATTCAAAACATCGAGAACGGCGTGAACAAACGTCCGATGCCTGAGACGATGCAAAAAATTGTCGCAGCGTTTGATGAAATCGGAATCGAATTCACCGCCGGGGATGGTGTACGCAGACGCGATGATACGGTCCAAATTCTAGAAGGCAGCAATGCCTACTTAAAAATGATGGATGATGTTTTCTACACTACAAGAGCGGGTGGAACGGTTTATTTTTTCTGCGCCGACGACAATACGACCACGGAAGGCGAAATTGAAGCCGAACGGCGTGTACGCAAAAACGGCGTACGTTTTAAATGTCTGATCAAGGAAGGCAATGATGTTTTTCGGTGGGACGCCGATGAATACAGACAAATCCCGGCCAGTTCTTTCAACCATGATCTACAGGTGATCTACGGAGATCGCGTTGCGCAGCTTATCGAAGGCGGTCAGAAAATTTTGATTATACGAAATGCTTCGCTTGCTCAAACGGAACGCAATAAATTTGATTTAATCTGGCCTCTAATGAAACCAATCAAGGTAAAAAAGAACAATGATAAATAACGGAAAAATTAGCGGATGCGCGCATACCGGCTGCAATAGGACATGCTGCGAGTTTAAGGAAGGAAATTACATCCTGCTATATCCCGGTGAACTGGATGAAGCTTATTCTTCTGGTAAATCGACGGCACATTTGTCCCTAATCGACGGGGATTATCACGGTGGCCAGAAAGCCGTTTGCGCAGCAAAGAACGCTGCAGATTGCGATAAGGGCTACAAGCCGCTCGATTGCCAAAGCTATCCTTTCTTTCCAGCATCCGGAAACGTTGACGAGTTGATCAAAGGGAAAAAATGTCCACTCCAAGAATCTCAGTTGGAGACACATGCTGAAATTGTAAAGGACGCGTGGCGGCAAGTCTGTGAGCGCAATCCAGAAGTTGTCGACTTTTTGGATAATGTGGAATTGGTTGGGTATACAACCCCAGTGCGACACCAGATACCCGCTGAAGCCCAAAAACGGGTTGCCGCACGAGTGGGATAAGTTCCCCCTAACCTCATCCCCGCAGACTATCGAGATAATCCGCCCAATCCTGCATCATTTTCTTACGTTCATCGAGGAATTGGGCGCGATCATAAGCGGCATCGACCTTATTACCCGGCATATGGGCAAGTTGGCGATCAACGACTTCATGGCGATAACCGAGGCGCTCTTTGATCGTCGTCATGGCAAGAGAACGAAAACCGTGGCCTGTCATGCGTGTTTTGTATCCCATGCGTTCCAGCGCGCGAAGAATGGTGGCGTTGCTCATGTGTGTTTTGGGATGCACTTGATTCGGAAACACCCATTCCCAGCGCCCTGTCAATTTTTTCATGTCTTCGAGAATAGCCAACGCTTGGCGAGACAGAGGCACTATATGCGGACGGCGCATTTTCATGCGCTCTGCCGGAATATGCCACTCGGCCCGTTTAAAATTGAACTCATTCCATTTTGCTTGGATCAACTCCCCCGTTCGCACAAACGTCAACATAAGCAGTTTCGTCGCACATCGTGTCGGCATAAACAGGCGATTATCATTACGTTCCAACGTCACAAGAAATTCCGGTAAATCGTCCGGCTCCAAAGCGGCATAATGGCCGGATTTGAAAGGCTTCAACGCCCCTTGCAAATCCATTACCGGATTACGGTCAGCCCTGTCAGTTATGATTGCGTAGCGAAAAACTTGCCCAGTAATCTGCCGCGTGCGACGAGCGACTTCGTGTGAACCTCTATTCTCGATCTTACGAAGTGCATCCAGAATTTGTCGCGCCGTGATTTCCGCAATCGGACGATGGCCGATTTCCGGAAACATATCGACTTCGAGGCGGCGCAATAGTCCCAAAGAGTATTTTTTCGATCTTGCTTCCTCGTTGTGTTTATTCCATTCACGAGCAACGCCTTCGAATGTATTAGAAGCATTTAAAAGCGCTTGGCGCTTTTGTTCTTGTTTTTCTTCCGAAGGATCGCGTCCGGCGGCCAATAGTTTGCGGGCATTCAATCGCTTTTCACGAGCATCGGCCAGAGACACCACAGGGTAGGAGCCTAAAGCGAGGCGTTTTTCCTTGCCGTTAAAGCGGTATTTAAGCCTCCAGAGCTTCCCGCCTGAAGGAGAAATTTCGAGATACAGGCCTTCGCCATCGAAAAGCCTATAGGGTTTTTCTATGGGTTTCGCGTTCTTACACCGGCCATTTGTTAACGGTTTTGGGGGCATTTTTAGTCCTCCCGAAAATTAAGCCCCCAGAAATGCCCCCAATTGTATTTAGAAGGGGGCGGACGTCTCCGAAAGGCAAAAGACAGGATATGCCTAATTTTATTGACTTTCAAGCGTGTTTTGTGGACGTTCTTAGACGCCCTCGGAAGGGTAAATGGTGCCTGGGGACGGAATTGAACCGCCGACACGGGGATTTTCAGTCCCCTGCTCTACCAACTGAGCTACCCAGGCTTATTTATAATGGTTGTCGCGATAAGGTGACGCTTATAGGCAAGGTTTTCAGGCTTGTCTACCCTTTGTATGCGCAGAATATGCCCCCATTAAGCTTCTTCGTCATTCCGCAAAACGAGCGTTTTGCCGAAGCAAAATGCTCGTTTATGCGGAATCCGATTTGTTTCCTCACTAAAAAGAAACCAAATCAGATTCCGGATAAAATCGCATTTTTGAAGACAAAAAAGCGATTTTTCCGGAATGACGGGGCTTTTTTTGAAAACGAAGAACCGGCAAATATGAATGAAGTTGTAAATTAGCTCTATTCTTCATTTTCGCCGGACTTATTTCCAGAACCAGACGTAGCTTTAGCGAAGCCTGGGGCATCGTCGTTTTCTTCGGTTTGTAGCCTGTAGCCTTCCCCCAGCCACTTTCCCAAATCGAGCATCGAACAACGCGAAGAGCAGAAAGGCTTGTACTTATCAGCCGGAGCTTTGCCGCACATCGGGCAACGGCTCGCCACCCGTGTTATTTGAGTGTGGTCACTTTTCATATAAGCCCCGCCATGCCCTCAAAAGTAGGACATCTCTTTTGTTTACTAAAGCAACTAAAAGAAAATGGGATCCCCGCCTTCGCGGGGATGACGATTCTGCTTGAAAGTATCATGCTCTAGAATCTCCATCCTGCGCCACGGAGCATCTGAGCCACTTCAAATAAAGGCAACCCAACGATGCCGGAATAAGAGCCGGAAATGAATCGGATCAAAGCCGCCGCCCTGCCCTGTATGGCATAGCCTCCTGCTTTGCCGATCCCTTCGCCGCACTCAGCATAAGCATCGATATCTTCCCGGGAAAGCAGGTGAAAAATGACAGTGCTGTCGCTGACGCGATGCAGAACCTTGCCCTTCGGCGTCCTTAAGGCGACTCCCGTGTAAACATGATGGCGTCGCCCCGACATCAGATTTAAAAATTTGCGCACGTCATCCGGCGTTTCCGCTTTCGGCAATATGCGCCGCCCTACCCCCACAACCGTATCTGCGGCAAGGATGAATGCGTCTTTCTCCTCAAATTCAGGACTAACGGCTTGCAATTTTTGGAGCGACAAGCGTTCGGCTAAAAAACGCGGTTTTTCTTTCGGCTGCGGCGTCTCGACAATATCTGCCGCAACAACTATATCCGGAACAACGCCGATATCCGCCAAAAGCGCCAGACGGCGCGGCGATGATGACGCAAGAATAAATGCGGGATGGGTCATGACGTTATAGGCTGGGCCTTTCGCGCAAGCTTCAAAAAAAGAAAATGGGATCCCCGCCGGAGCCTGCCCCGTGCTACGACACGGGGCGGGGATGACGGTATCTTGTGCAGGAACTTTATGAAGGATTACATGGTTTTCGCAACATCTATCGAACGACATCCTTTTTTAAGCACACACCTTTCTTTAGCCCTGACAATATGTTAACACTATTTCCGCTATCAAGAAAAAATCCATTCATCCTGTGATCGGGTGTTTTTGTGCGTTCCTCTTTGTCCTTTTTCGGTTCAATCGCTCTTGGCTCGTTCGCTTTGTGCGCCCTAAGCTTTTCTGAAGTCCTTGCCTCGGTGCCTTCGATTGTCCCAGCGTCGGCTAAGGTTGAAGAGCCCGCGTCTCTGCCGCAAAGCGGAAGCGTCCGCATCGCGCCGCATCGCGCCATTTATCAAATGAAATTGTCTTCCGCCAAAAACGGCAGCAATGTATCCGACGTTTCCGGACGCATGGTGTTCGAGTGGCGCGATGTGTGTGACGGGTGGGCCATACAGCAACGCTTACAGTTGCATTTCAGTTATGCCGACGGCAGCGATCAAAATCTCGTCAGTACCGAACTGACTTGGGAATCAAAAGACAGCAAACGCTACAGCTTTAATATCCGGCGCATAACCGATGGGCAAGAGACCGAAGTTTATCGCGGAAAAGCGGTACAGAATAACGACGGGATTATCCTTGTTTCCTACAGCGCTCCCGAAGGCATAAGCAAAAAACTGCCCGCAGGAACGCTCTTCCCCTCGGCCCACACGTTGCTGATCCTACAAAATGCGTTGAAGGGTGAAAAATTTTTCTCCCGCCTTGTTTTCGATGGTTCGGACGATGTCGGATCAAGCAACATCAGCGCCTTTATTTTGCCCCGGCGCACCCTTAAAAAAGAACCCGAGCCAATAACCAAAGCAAAGAAAAACCCGCTGCTCGTCGAGGCCGCCTGGCCCGTCCATCTGGCCTTCTTTAAAATCGATACGGAAACCGGGGAATCGGACTATGAAATGGACATCAATCTTCTTCCGAACGGAGTCGCTGAGCATATGAATGTCGATTACGGAGATTTCTCAATTACCGGAAACCTGGAAGAAGCCCAGGCTCTGCAAACGCTGAATTGCCCATGACCTACGATCAGCACCGCAAAAAACTTGTCATGATCGTCGAGGACAACGAATTAAACCTCAAGTTGTTCCGCGACCTTTTGGAAGCCCATGGCTACGCCACGCTGCATACGCACGACGGGTTTCAGGTTCTTGATCTCGTACGGAAAAATCATCCCGATTTGATTTTGATGGATATTCAATTGCCTGAAATTTCAGGAATCGAGATTACGGGATGGCTCAAGGCCGACGAGACCTTGAAAAAGATACCCATTATCGCCGTTACGGCCTTTGCCATGCGCGGAGATGAGGAAAAAATCCGCGCCGCAGGCTGCGACGACTATCTATCGAAGCCTATCGCCGTCCATCAGTTCATCGCTACCGTCAAGAAATACCTGTAAAACACCCTTCAGATCACCCTGTTGAAAGAGCCCGGTAAATGTCTGCCCGTATCCTGATCGTTGATGACATTCCTGTGAACATTAGGCTTCTCGCGGCAAAGCTGGCGCGCGATTATTACGTCATTTCGACGGCCGAAAACGGTCGCGAGGCTCTGAAAAAGGTCGACGAAGAAAAGCCCGATATCATTCTTCTCGACGTCATGATGCCGGAAATGGACGGGTTCGAAACGTGCCGCCGGTTAAAGACCAATCCTTCAACCGCCTTCATTCCCGTCGTCATGATTACGGCCTTGTCGGACGTCGCCGATCGTGTGCGCGGATTGGCGGCCGGCGCCGACGACTTTTTAGGAAAACCCATCAACGACCTCGCCCTTATGGCGCGCATTCGCTCATTGTTGCGCATGAAAATCCTTATGGACGAATGGCGTTCGCGCGAAGCGACAGCGTTGCAACTTTCGCCGGCGTCTGCCGAGGCCGTGTCCGACCCCCTGAACGTCCGCAATTGCCGCATCTTGATTGTCGATGACGACGCAACGGATGGGGCTTTCATTCGCGACGCTTTGCAGCCTCTTTCGGCACATATCGCAGAGGTCAAAAGCATTGCCGAGGCCGAAGCCGTTCTTGCAACCGATTCCTACGATCTCGTTTTTTCAAAGCTCGACCTTAAAAACGAAGACGGTTTAACGATCTGCCCTTGCCTGCGCTCCAATCCCGCAACAAGGCATATCCCCATTCTGATGCTCGCCAACGCCGACGATGTCGAGCGCGTCGCCAAGGGGCTTGATCTCGGCGCCAACGATTACCTGATACGGCCTTTCGACGTCCATGAACTTTTTGCGCGCACCCGCACGCAGCTTCGTCACAAACGCAACTATGACAGGTTGCGCATGGGTCTCGAACATAATTTGATGCTGGCCTTGGTCGATCCGCTGACGGGAGCTTTCAACAGGCGTTATCTGGAGGCGCATCTGCCGCGTTTTCTTGCACATGCCGCCACCGTCAAAAAACATCTTTCCGTGCAAATGATCGACATCGATTTCTTCAAACAGGTCAATGATAAATATGGGCATCCTGCGGGCGATGCCGTTTTGAAAGAAGTTGCGCAGCGCGTTCTTAATTGCGTCCGGCCTTCGGATTTCTTTGTCCGCATGGGCGGCGAGGAATTTGCCGTCGTCATGCCGGAAACCGAATTGCACAACGCGGAAAAAATCGCCGATCGCGTACGCCAGAGAATTGCCGAAGATCCTTTTTTGATTCCGGGAAGCGATGAAAAACTGAATGTAACCATCAGCATCGGCGTCGCCGCGACGATCCCCGGCAAAAATGACGAAACGACCACGGTATTTGACCACGCTGACGCCGCGCTCCTTCTCGCCAAACAAAAGGGCCGCAATAACGTCGTTACCGATAGGGGCGCATGACCGGAGGATATTCTCCCTTTGTCTTCGATCGAAGCCTTGTGCGGCAGCACATCGCGCGCGCTAAACCCCGCTTTCTCAAACACAGCGTTCTTTTCGACGATACCGCCGCGCAACTTGAAGAGCGGCTTGACGAGATCAAACAGCCCTTTCGCTGCGCGCTCGACATAAGTCCGTTTCCGTTTCTCGAAAAGCGCAAGGAGAACGTCTTTTCCGTGCAAACGCCAAAGACCACGGCCAACGAAGAACTATTGCCTTTTGCCCCCCAAAGCTTTGATCTTATCGTCAGCAATCTGGGGCTTCATTGGGTCAACGATCTGCCCGGCGCGCTCATCCAATGTTGCCTGACGTTAAAGCCCAAAGGCCTTTTTCTTGCGGCGCTCATCGGCGGGCAGTCCTTGCGCGAACTGCGTCAATGCCTGTTGGACGCCGAAATTTCCGTTTCAGAAGGCATAAGCCCGCGTTTTTCCCCCATGATCGATTTGCAAACCGCAGCCTCCTTGATGAAGCGCGCGGGTTTCCTTTTGCCTGTGGCGGATATCGAAACCATAACGTTGCTTTACGCCGACATGTTCGCTCTGATGAGGGATCTGCGCGGCATGGGGCAAACGAACGCGCATGTCGAACGCCTCCGCCAGCCGACGCGCCGTTCCTTTTTCCTGAAGGCTTCCGAACTATATCAAGACCGCTTCGGCAACGCCGAGGGCCTTATCCCCGCAACTTTCGACATTATCTACCTTCACGGGTGGAAATAAGGCGCCTGCGGGTTTAACTCTATTTTAGGGGTTTTGCGCAACTTTTAAAGGATGTTTGATCCCTCCTCCTTATCGCAAAAAGAACTCGTCGCGGCGCTGTCCGAGTACATGCAGAAATATCGCGCCGTTTTCGAAGATGCCGACATCGGTATTTTTCACGTCTTAAGCGACGGAAAATGGACGAACGCAAACCCTTCCGTCGCGACACTTTTACATTACGCGGACCCCGCCGAGCTTTTAAAGGCGCAGCCCGACCTTGACGGCAAGCTCTTCGTTGACGCCGCCCAGCGCGCCGCATGGCTTCACGGCGTGCGCGCCAACCAGCGCTTTGCGCAAGAATGCGCTGTCACGACAAAGGACGGGCAAATTTTATGGGTGAGCCTGAGCGGGCACCAGACGACTAACGCCGACGGCACTTCCGGCTTTGAATGCACGATGTACGACATCACGGAGCGCCGGAAAGTCGAGATAGCTTTGATACGCGCCAAAGAACAAGCCGATTATGCCAACCACAGTAAATCGGAATTTCTGGCGAATATGAGCCACGAATTGCGCACCCCTCTTAACGCCATCATCGGTTTTGCGGAAATCATTAAAGACCAGATGTTCGGGAATGCGGGACAGCCTCAATATGTCGATTACGCCAAGGATATCTATGACAGCGGCCAGCTCCTGCTTTCGCTGATTAACGACATCCTCGATATGTCGAAGATCGAGGCTGGCAAGCGCCAATTGCAGGAAACGACCCTGAACATCGAAACAATTGCCCACGCCGTTTCGCGCCTTGTCAGCGGGCGCGCCAAAGAAGGCAAAGTACACTTGAATTTGCATGTTCCGCACAATTTTCCCTCCCTGCGCGGCGAAGAAAAGGCGATGAAGCAAATTCTGACCAATCTTTTGACAAACGCCATCAAGTTCACGAACGAAGGCGGAAGCGTCACGTTGTCGGCCATTCTCGACGATAAGGGACAGATGATGATCAACGTCGTCGATAGCGGCATCGGAATCGCGCCTGAAGATATTGCCGTCGCCTTGGCGCCGTTCGGACAAATTGAAAACGCCCTAAGCCGCAAGCATCAGGGAACGGGGCTCGGATTGCCTTTAACAAAGGCCTTGGTCGAGCTTCATAACGGCACGTTTGAGCTGAAAAGCGAGCTTGGCGTCGGCACGACCATATCGCTGGTTTTTCCGGCCTCGCGGGTTGTTATGAATACGGAAACTGCGGCAAAATAAATTTTTCAGGCGTTCTTTTTTTCTTTATTTTGCCTTATTCTTCTTCCATGCTGCATTCATGAAAAAACATCTTCTCGCGCTCCTTCTTTTTTGTGTCTCCCTTTCGGCCTCGGCTCCTGTTTTCGCAGGCGAACAGGCGCAAACCGTTGCCCCCGTTTTTCTTTCCGTAAAAGACAAAAAGGACCTGGCCAAAATAGAGAATTATTTGAACGGGCTGAAAAACGTCTCCGCCGACTTCCTGCAAGTCGACGATGCCGGCGGCATGATGCGCGGGCAAATTGCGATTTCAAGGCCGGGAAGAATGCGCGTGACGTACGACGCGCCCAGCAAGGACTTTATTATCGCGGACGGGGGCTCCGTTCATATCTGGAACGAAGACTTGCAAGCCCAGACGAACGTCGATCAAGACGCGAGTCTTGCGCATTTTATTTTGCGCGATCCGGTTAAACTGAACGACGACGTCACCATCACGAAAATGGCACGCTTCCCCGCAAAAATCGAAGTCACCTTAGCTCAAACCAGCGATCCGGGCGCTGGAAGCCTGACGCTCGTGTTCTCAAATAAACCCTTTAAATTGCGGCAATGGAAGGTCATTGACCCCCAAGGCCGCTCAACCGGCGTAAGCCTTGAAAACATGAGCGACCGCGCCGCATTTCCCGACAGCACGTTTATCTTCATTCCGCCGAATTTCGATAAGAATCCTTAGGCGTTTTTGCTGTATTTTTTGTACCACTCGACGAATTTGGGAACGCCCACGTCGATATTCGTTTCCGGCTTATAGCCCAAATCGCACGTGCTGGATGTAATGTCGGCGAAAGTTTCCGGAACGTCGCCGGGCTGCATCGGTTGAAGATCAATGACGGCCTTTTTCCCCAGCGCACGCTCCAACACGCTGATGAAATGCATCAAATCTTCGGCATGCGAATTTCCAAGGTTATAAAGCGCGAGGGGAGGCTCTGTCCCCTTATCCTGCGGAGGCTTCCCGATTGCGGCCAGAACGCCTGATACGATGTCGTCGATATAGGTAAAGTCGCGCTTCATTTTCCCCTGATTGAACACTTTGATCGTTTTTTCTGAAATAATCTGGCTCGTAAAGATATAAGCGGCCATATCCGGGCGTCCCCACGGCCCGTAAACGGTGAAAAAACGAAGCCCCGTCATCGGAATGCGAAAGAGATGCGCATAGGTGTATCCCATCAACTCATCGGCGCGTTTCGTCGCGGCATAAAGAGAAATAGGGCGCTCAACGGCGTCGCTTTCGGCAAAGGGAATCTTGGTATTGCCCCCGTATACCGAAGAGGAGCTGGCATAGACAAAGTGCTTTAGCCCCGGCGTCGCGCGCGCCAGCTCCAGCATGACCACCTGCCCCATGAGGTTGGAGTCAACGTAGGCGTATGGGTTTTGAAGCGAGTACCGGACTCCGGCTTGCGCCGCCAGATGAACGATGTGCGTTATTCCTGATTTTGCGAACGGCAAAATTTTGTCTTTGTCGGCGATGTTGATTTTATGAAACGAAAAATTTTTCTGGGACAAAAGCTGGTCAAGACGCGCCTGCTTGAGGGCAACGTCATAGTAATCATTCAGATTATCTATGCCGATCACGTCGTCGCCGCGCGCCAACAAGGCTTTCGCAACATGAAAACCGATAAAACCTGCCGCACCGGTCAATAAAACGCGCATAACCTACTCCGTGAGGGTGTCTTCCTTAATGCCCTATAGTAACTGCATAAAAACAACCTTTGCGCCAGAATTTTTTGTTTTCTCTTTGGTGCGCGCTCTTTTTATCCTATGCTGAGGGCTTAGGGTTCTCCCTTCATTCAAAAACAAGGAGACCGATTATGCCCGCCCCCTTCGTCCTTCCTCCCCTGCCTTATGCCGATACGGCTTTGGTGCCCGTCATTTCGGCAAACACGTTTGCCTTCCATTATGGAAAACATCATAAAACCTATGTTGACAATCTCAATAAATTAGTCGCCGGAACCGAGTTTGCGGCGCTTGACCTTACTGACATCATCAAAAAAACGGCGGAAAAACCCGAGAAGACGGCACTCTTCAACAATGCCGCGCAAATGTGGAACCATACTTTTTTCTGGGAAAGCCTCGCCCCTAAACGCGGCGGCAAACCTTCCGGAAAAATCGCCGATCTGATTAATCGCGATCTCGGCGGTTATGAAAAATTCAAGGCCGATTTTGCCGCGCTCGCCACCTCGCAATTCGGCAGCGGCTGGGCGTGGTTGGTGGCGGAAGGAGACAAACTTTCGCTTCGAAAAACAAGCAACGCCGAAACACCCATTTCGGGTTCCGCAACGCCCCTCTTGACCATCGATGTGTGGGAGCACGCCTATTATCTCGACTATCAGAACAGGCGCGCCGATTTTGTTAACGCGGTGATTGACAATTTGCTGGACTGGGATCGTGCGAACAAAAGATTGAGCGCATAAAAAGTTTGAGATTATTTTCTCACATACGTTCGTATTGAGATTTCGTACGTGTTGACCGAATCTGCATCGCATTTTAGCTTCGGCGCAGAGGCCGTGTGCGCCTTATCGGGGGTATGGTGTGAGCAACTACCTGTTGGATTCTTTTTTCTTTTTCGGGGAACTTCCGGCAAATATTGAAAAAGGGACGTATTCTCCCTTTCTCGCTTTGGCCGCTTTTGTTGTGGCTGTTCTGGGTTCGTACACGGGTTTGTCCATCGCGGGTTTAATTTCCTCCGCCCAAACAACCCTTAAAAAACATGTTTTAAGTTTGCTGAGCGCTTTTGCTTATGGAAGCGGCTTCTGGTCGATGCATTTTGTCGGCATGCTCGGATATAAAACATCGTTCGAAGTATTCTATGATCCTCTTGTCATCCTTTTTCCTCTGTTGATTTCTATTGCGATCGTTTATGCCGCCATCCTTATGACCCGATTTGTGCAGAATCCTCCTTTTTTAAGACTAGCTTTTGGATCCTTTTTCTTGGGTTTCGGCATTTGCGCGATGCATTATTTAGGCTTGGAATCATTGCAAATGAAGGCTTCTCTGCGCTTTGTGCCGGCGCTGTTTTTTCTCTCTTTCTTTGTCGCTTTTCTGGGTTCGGGAGGAGCCATCGGAATCATCTTTACCCTTGGCCGTAAAAAACCTGTTTTGGCGCATATACTCTCTGCGCTTGTCCTCGCGACCGGTATTTGCGGAGCCTATTATATCAGCATGGAAGCCGCCGTCTTTATTCCCTTTCCGGACAGCGTCGGGAATTTAAATCAATCTCATGAATTTCTAGCCATTACAATTCTCGCCATTACGACGATTCTCCTCTTTATCCTTACGGCCGCCATTTCCAACCGCGCTTTTGTGACCATCGGATGTGCCGCTCTTTTCGCCCTGCCTCTGGTGCTTATCACCCATCAGGCTATTTCCGGGCTCAATCTTGAAATTCAGAACATTAAAAGGGAGCAGTTTGAAATCGCTTACCACAAAGAACTGTTCTCGCTTCTTCAACGTCTTGAGGATGTGCGCGATCTTTCCTTTGCCATACATAACGGAAAAACCGGATTTTCCGACCAGCTTCTTTCAAAAACGGAGGAAATGCAGACCTCTTTTAAAAAAGTTGGCACATTTGATCTTCCGTCTTTTGAAAGCAAGGTTATCGATAAGGACTGGCAAAACGTTAGGGCTGACGTTTTATCTCTACAGGACGCTCAACATGCCGCGTCCCCTGCGGCGGAATTTGAACAGTACGCGCGCGTCCTTCGTTCCCTGATCACTTTAATGGACGACGTCGCCGATAGGATAAATTTGTCCACTGATCCCCAAACGGGCAAGAACCGTTTGCTCGATTATTCAATCCACGTCCTTCCGCAAATTCAGGAACAACTAAGTCTTTTGCGCAGCAAAGCATCCAACCTGATATCGGAAGGCGGAAATGTCGCGCAGATATCCGAGGAAGATAAGGTTGCGTTGAGAACCCTTCTTCATGTTCTGGATGCTCAGAATGCCGAAATGAAGAACATCCTGAGCAGAACCGAAAATTTTAAAAGCACGCCCCCTCGTCTTTTCGATTACTATAAAGAATCTGTCGAGCCTCTTTGGATCAAGCTTTCGGAAAGCGTAAAAAGTGTTCTTTTAGCCAATACGAGCGCTCAAACAAGCGCGGAAATGTATTCACGGATCACGGAACTCTCGCAATCCTTTCACCTGTTATACGACGAGCCTTTAACCGCCTTTGGCACTTTGCTTAAAGAGCGAAAATCTGATCGCACCTTCACCCATAATTTAATGCTCTATTCCAGCCTTATTGCCTTCGTTGGTTTTGTTTCGCTTTTCTTTTTTCTTAATCGCTCGCTCGTGAAAACGGAACGCGCCCAAAAAATCGCATTGCAAACGCAAGGAGAACTTGCGGTTCGCCTCATAGAAAAAGAGCGGCTTGAACGCCAGATGCAGGATTATACGGATAGGCTGGAACTATCGCGTTTCGATGTGATGGCCATCAATGCCAAATTAAAAGAGGAAGAGGCCAAGATTCATGCCGTTATGGAAAATGTTTTGGAAGGAATTGTCGTTCTTAATGATCTGGGCATCATACAATCTTTTAACAAGGCTTCGGAGCATGTTTTCGGTTACGCAGCTGCGGATGTTATCGGACGAAGCATAAGCGTTCTTGTTCCCTCTGATAAAGAGTCGGAGCCGGAAACGCGCCTGAGGCATTATATCGAAACAAAGGAAGAGGGGTTTATCGGCGTCGAACGCGAAACCGTCGGACAGCGCAAAGACGGTTCCCAGTTTCCCATGGTTGAAACCACAAGCGAGGTCATTCTCGGAAAAGCGAGACTTTTTATTTCCTTGGTTAGGGATATTACCGTTCAAAAAGAAAAAGAAAAAGACCTGCTTCAAATGAAGGAGCGCGCGGAAGCCGCAAACCAAATAAAAAGCGAGTTTTTGGCAAATATGTCGCATGAATTGCGGACGCCCCTTAACAGCGTTTCCGGCATGACGCGCCTTCTGCTCGGAACAAAGTTGACGCCTGAACAACAGGAGTTGGCCGAGACGGTTATTTTGTCTTCGAACAATCTCATGGAAATCGTCAACGATATTCTTGATCTCTCCAAGATTGAGGCAGGCGAAGTTGTTCTGGAAAACATTGGCTTCGATCCGCGTCAGATTCTTCATTCCGTCGTTCGCGCCCTGGCGCATGCCGCGAGAGAAAGGCATTTACCGATCGTCCGGCTTTATGAAAATGAAACGCTTCCCTTCCTGATGGGCGATCCTCTGCGCATCGGACGCATCGTAACGAACCTTCTGAGCAATGCGATTAAATATACGGAAGAAGGTCATGTCGAAATCCGCGCTTATACCAAAAAACTGGACAAAAAACGTGTCGAACTGCACTGCGAAGTTACGGATACCGGCGTCGGTATTCCCAAAAACAAACTTCAGAGCGTTTTCGATAAATTCGTTCAGGCCGACAGCTCAACAACGCGCAAATATGGCGGTACCGGCCTCGGACTCGCCATTACGCGCGAACTTGTACTGTTGATGGGTGGCAAAATCGACGTAACGAGCGAAGTCGGTCAAGGATCGACATTCTCGGTTTCAATTCCCTTCGAAGTTGCCGATAAGCTTCACGAGGAAACTTCCAGCCGTCGGGATAAAACCCAGCTTGGCATTGTCCCGCCGAAGAATGCGCGGGTTCTTGTAGCTGAAGACCACCCCATGAACCAGCTCCTTATTAAGCGGTTGCTCAATAAATTCGGCATTGGCTATTTTGAGATTGCAAACAATGGAATCGAAGCCCAGGAAGCCTATCAGCAAAAATCTCCTTGGACCGTTATCCTTATGGATTGCCATATGCCTGAAAAAAACGGTTACGACACGACGATCGAGATTCGGGAGATGGAAAAATCAAAAAATACTCACGTTCCTATTGTCGCCATGACTGCAAATGCTATGGTAGGCGATAAGGAAAAGTGCTTACATTGCGGTATGGACGAATACGTCAGTAAGCCAATCATTATCGAGGAGTTGAAGGAAGTTCTAGGTCAGTGGATTTCTTTCGATTCCTCCGAATCAACAGAAAAAACAGGAGAGCCTATGCCCGATGAAACGCCGCCCGTAGATTTAACGATGCTCAGAACCCTTACCGGAGGAGACCAGGAAATTGAAAAAGAGCTTATGAAGACTTTTGTCGTTCAATCGGACAAGAATCTTGAGACGCTGAAGGAATTCGGAGCAACCGAAGGTGAAAACAAGCCGTGGACAGAGGCTTCCCATATGTTAAAAGGGGGAAGCGGCAGCATCGGCGCCGAAGAGCTGCGCCAGCTTAGCTCTACGGCTCAGCTTTATAAGGGGGACTCCGCCGGACGCCTCGCCCTGCTCGAAAAAATCGACAAAGAGTACACCCGCGTTAAGGAACACCTCAAAAAGGAAGGGCTATTGTCCTAAGGGAGTAGGCGTATATGCCTTAATATGCAGGAACGGGAGCCTATAGCCGATCTTTCTTTCTATAAGATTTGGTCTCTCGGCGGAGTTTCCTTTTTCAGCAATATTCTCTTTTGAGGGGCCAAGTTCCACCGGTTTTTCCGTTGCCGGCGACGGTCGTCTTCCTGCAATTTCGTCTTTATAAGCATCTGCCGTCAACGGACGCAGATTTTGCGGCTCGACGTTAACCAGGCGGTTTGGCTCCATGTCTTGTGCCTTTGCATAACACTCCACATCGGCCATCGTTTTGTAACACCACGACTCGTGTTCCTGAATCTGATGTTTCGTATCTGCTGGCGGCCCCTTTTCGGGATGAGTCAGATAGATCGTCGCGGCAGCCTCGCCTGCAACGATCTGTGGCGTGCAACCGCCAAGCGCAAAAACGCCAAAAACCGACAAGAAGACGAAGTTTCTCATATGTCGAACCTAGGGAGAAAGTGGTTAAGGAAGGACTAAGTCGGGGAAACACAAACGCGAATGCGCGGCACGAAGCTAGCTTATATTTTGATTCTCGAAAATTCCTTTTTCTTCCAAGTACAAGGGAGATGCCTGTAACGCCTTATGGGTGAATGAAAATTTGACGCCCTCCCTGCAACCCGTTAATGTGCCCCCTTCGTAAACATAAAGGCTTTGACCTCATTTTGACCATGCATCCATATCGTACGCATACCTGTGGCGAACTTCGCCTTTCCCATAAAAACCAAACCGTCCGCCTTTCCGGCTGGGTGCATCGCAAACGCGACCACGGCAGCCTTCTGTTTATCGATTTGCGCGACCATTACGGCTTGACGCAATGTGTTATCGACCGTTCGAGCCCTCTTATGCCCATCGTCGAAGCCGTCAAAAACGAAAGCGTTATTACGGTAACGGGAAAAGTCGTCCAGCGACCCGATGACACCAAAAACGACAAGCTTCCGACGGGCGAAATCGAAATCGACATCAACGAATTTATCGTGCAAAGCGCGGCTGACCCTCTTCCGCTTCAGGTCAACGCCGAGTTTGATACCGAAACGGGGGAAGCGACCCGCCTGCAATACCGCTTCCTCGACCTGCGCCGCGACCAAATGCAGCGCAATTTGGGGCTGCGCGCCGACGTTATCGCATCGATACGCCGCCGTATGTGGAATGCCGGATTCCGCGAATATCAAACGCCGATCCTGACCTCAAGCAGTCCCGAAGGCGCGCGCGATTTTTTGGTTCCGAGCCGCCTCCATCCCGGAAAATTCTACGCCCTGCCCCAAGCGCCTCAGCAATTTAAGCAGCTTCTGATGATTGCGGGATATGACCGCTATTTTCAGATTGCACCCTGCTTCCGCGACGAAGACTCGCGCGCCGACCGGAGTCCTGGCGAGTTTTACCAGCTCGATTTTGAAATGAGCTATGTCACGCAGGACGACGTCTTCAACACCATCGAACCCGTTATTCAAGGTGTCTTCGAAGAATATGGCGGTTTCAACAAAGGCAAAAAGCCGATTGTCTCTTCCCTGCCCTTCATCCGCATTCCGTACGACGAAGCGATGCTGAAATACGGGTCGGATAAGCCCGATTTGCGCAATCCTCTTTTGATTACCGACGTCACAAGCGTCTTTAAGCGTAAGGACGTCGAATTTCGCGCCTTCCGTTCGATCATCGACCAAGGCGGCGTTGTTCGCGCCATCCGCGCGCCAAAGGTTTCTGGTCGCCCGCGCAGTTTCTTCGATAAATTAAATGATTGGGCAAAAGAACTTGGCGCGCCCGGTCTTGGCTATATCACGTTTGAGGCCGGCGCTGGCAAAGGTCCCATTGCCCGTTTTGTCGTCCCCGAGGCGCAAAAAGAATTAAGGCAAATAACGGGATGCGAAGACGGCGATGCCGTTTTCTTTGTCTGCGACGAAAAACTCAAGGCCGCAAAAATGGCCGGCGAAGCCAGAACGAAAATCGCGGAAGATATGGATGTCATCGAAAAAGACGCCTATCGCTTCTGCTGGATCGTCGATTTTCCGATGTACGAATACGACGAACAACGCAAAAAAATCGATTTTAGCCACAATCCTTTCTCGATGCCCCAGGGCGGATTGGAGGCTTTAGAGAAATTGCCGCCGCTTGAGATTAAAGCCTTCCAATATGACATCGTCTGTAACGGCATTGAATTGTCGTCGGGCGCCATCCGCAACCATCTTCCTGAGGTCATGTACAAGGCGTTCGAAATCGCCGGGTATACCCGGGAAGAATTGGAATCCCGCTTCGGCGGCATGTTGTCAGCCCTCAAGCTCGGCGCGCCTCCCCACGGCGGCGCAGCTCCCGGCATCGATCGCATCGTCATGCTGTTGGCGAACGAACCCAATATCCGCGAAGTCATTGCCTTCCCGCTGAATCAGCAGGCCGAAGACTTGATGATGCAGGCCCCTAATGTCGTTCCTGCTGAACGGATGCAGGAATTGTCTATTCGGCTCGCCCTTCCGCCGAAGAAGGCCGAAGCGCCGCCCAAAACATAAAATCAAGCAGCATTGTTTTTCTTTTGCATAACATGAAATGATCATGAAGCCCTTTTTAAAAGAAAAACCGTTTGCGGAAAGTCCTCACGATAAGCTCGTTAAGCAGCTCACTTCCGTCAACGAGCAACTTGAACAGTTTGCGTATGTCGCTTCGCACGATTTACGGGAACCTTTGCGCACGATTGTCTGCTTCACCGAACTCCTGACCAAGGAATACGGCGACAAGTTGGACGAGACAGCACGCAAATATATGGAAATTAATCGGCAGGCAGCCAAAAAAATGGAAATGATGGTTGCCAACCTTTTGGAATATGGTCGCCTTGGAGAAAGAGCGGGGCGTCTTGTACAAACAAATTGCAATGACGCCCTTCAACGGGCATTGGATGCTTTAAGCGAATCCATCAAAGCTACCCGCGCTGATATTAGATACGGCACGTTACCGACGGTCGATGCAGATCCGCTTCACCTCTCGCGCGTGTTTCAGAATCTTATCGGCAATGCGCTGAAGTACCAACGCTCCGGCAAGCCTCCCCTCGTCCGAGTTGCCGTTGATGAGAAACTCGATCATTGGCAGTTTTCGGTAGCGGATAACGGCATTGGCATTGATGCCGCCTACTTGGATCTAATCTTTGCCCCGTTTAAACGGCTGCACAACGACGCCGAATATGCAGGAACCGGTATCGGTCTTGCCATTTGCAGACGAATTATCGAGAACTTCGGCGGAAGCATCTGGGCTGAGTCAAAGCCGGACCACGGCAGCGTCTTTTTCTTTACGCTCCCAAAACAGAAGTAAAAGAGCCCCGTTTTAGAGGCAAGGAAGGGCGACGACCTTCGACCAATACCTTACGACAATGGCCATGCAATCCATATATTCATTCAATTCTACGGACTTTTGAATGAATCCTGCCGCGCCACACCGGTAAGCCTCCATCATATCCCCCATGCTGATGCTGTTGGTCAAAACAACCACGGGGATTTCCTGCAATTGAGGATTCTTTTTAATCAATTTCAAGAGCGCCAATCCATTCATCTTAGGCAGGGAAAGATCGAGCATAATGAGATCGGGTAGTTTCTGGTTAAACTTCGCTTCGTGGTTCTGAAGAAAATCCATAGCCGCATCGGCATCGTGGAAGGATTGAACCTCTGTCGATCCTTCACATTCGTTCATGGCCTTTTTAAAGAGAATCACGTCTGCCGGATTATATTCGATAAGGAGGATGCGGAAAGCTTTGGCCCTCGTTCTCTGTATCACGCTGGCATTGATGCGCTCGCCGATGGACTCCTCAAGATTAAGTCCTTCATAAAAATAATTTGGCGGTACGTTGAGAATTCTTGCAAACGAAAGAAGCTTGCCCGCCGACACATGGCTTATGCCAGTTTCGTATTTCTGCATCTGCTGATAAGAAAACCCCATCAGCTCTGCGAGTTCGGTCTGACTAAGTTTAAGAAGCTTCCGTCTTTCTCGAATGCGCTGTCCTATAAAGGCATAAACTGGTTCTTGATGCTCCGCGATATTCATACACTCTCCAAACCCTAATCATTGGACTGTCGTTTTAGGCAACCATCATCAATTTGTGCAACTGCCGATTGTACCCCTGTGTTCATAATCACATCATTGTATGTAGTATTTGTTAATTATTTGAATATTATTGGCCACTAAAATGAAAATGTGAAAAATTTCTTCGACTCGGATGCACAACCGCTGGGTTGTATAATCAAAAGGGATATCGACTGAGAGCAATTAAAATGTTTATCCGTTTTAAAACATTTCCGACTGAAACTGCATTGCCTGCTGATCTGTACGCCGTCCTCTAGAAAAATAGGTTCGCCTCTAACGTGTTCTCCTTTGATGCCCCCACCTCTAACAAACTTGGTTCACGTGCTGCCTAACATCGAAAAAATTGACATCGAACCGGCCCCGATCGATTTCCATCGGCTGGATACGATTGCCGAAACAAAACTTGAGAAAAAGGTCATTCTGGAACTTTTTTATAATACCTTCGAGGAAGTCCTGGCCGAAATGAAAAGCGCGAGCTGTAATGACAAACCGTTGTCATGGAAAGAGGCCGCCCATACGTTGCGCGGCGCCGCCGCAAACATGGGAATGACGCCACTGGAAGAGCTTTGCCTCGAATCCGAAAGAATTTCTTGGACAGCATTAGGTTTTCGCAATGTGTTGCTGCAAAAAATATATGACGAAATCGCACGCATCAAAACCTTCGTTGCCGAAAATCATCCCTTCCTCCCAGCCCCAAAGATGAAATCATGCCCTCCCTGACATCTGAACTATCCCAGCAGATTCTAGCCTCCCCCATTCTTATCGTAGATGATATCAAGATCAATCGCGTCTTTCTGGAAAAGACTCTGAATACATGCGGCTTTCATAATCTCCTTTGCGTCGCAAGCGCGGAAGAAGCCTTGGCAAAAATCAAAGATTTTAAGCCCGACCTTGTGCTTTTGGACATACTTATGCCGAAAGGCATGGATGGATACGAATGTTGTGAAGCCTTGCGCAAGCAGGAAGAATATCGCGACCTGCCGATCTTGATTGAAACCTCAATCGTCGAACCCGAACTGCGCATCAAAGCCTTCAAAATAGGGGCGACGGATTTTGTGAGCAAACCCATAGATTCCGACGAGCTTTGCGCGCGCGTCATTGTGCATCTCGAGAAACGCCATTCTCTTAAAACCCTGCAACTTTATAAAAGCCGCATTGAAACAGAACTGGAAAGCGCCAAACAATTGCAACTGGGCATTTTGCCTGAGCCGAACAGAATCGAAGAATATGAACGGAACAGCGGATTGACAATTGCCGCGGCGTTTGAATCAGCGCCGGAAATCGGCGGCGGGTTTTGGGGCATTCATCATTTATCTCCGCACCAAATCGCCCTTTGGCTCGTCGATTTTTCCGGACACGGGATGCCTGCAGCCCTTAAAGCTTTTCGGATGCACGCCTACCTGAAAGAAAACATTCCGGAAGCCACTCGCCCCGGAGATTATTTATCCAAGATTAACGATATGCTTTTGAACCTTCTGCCGCGAGGCCAATTCTTCACGATGTTTTACGGCATCATCGATACAAAAAGCTGCCAGCTGTTTTTTTCACGCGCCTACATGAAAAATTCCATCGTCCTGCACCGCGCAACCGGCAAGGTTGATAAACTTGATGGCAGCGCCCCCCCTCTTGGTCTTGGGATGCATCAGTACTTGACGCAAACGATGCCTTTCACGTCGGACGACGTGTTATTGATATACAGTGATGCTCTTATTGAAACGCCCGACGCCGCAGGAAATTCTTTAACCGAAGCTCAAGTTATAGAACTCATTGAAAACAACTCTTCCGCGCCCGTTGATAAGTTAAAGGAACTTTTGCTGGGTCGTTTTAAAGACCATGCAAGCGGCGCGATGTGCGAAGATTTGATCATCGTCGTTTGCTCGCAAACGAAAAAATAATGAGGGGACTTTTACCGAAGACCCACGGTGCCGCGTAAATCGGCTCTTTCCAAATTGGCGCCGCGCAAGTCCGCGCCGGTAAGATTGGCATCGAGAAGAGAAGCTCCTTCAAGATTAACGTCGCGCATATCGGCATTGACCAGGAAGGCCTTCTCAAACAGGGCATTGCTTAAATTAGCGCCGCGAAGATACGACTGCTGCAAATTGGCGCCTGAAAAATTTGCAGGCCAGGCCGTGTGGTTAAGTGAGCGTGAAATAGGCATGGCCGAAAAATCGGCATATTGCAGATTGGCGCTGTCAAGCCGCGACATCGAAAAGTTCACGCCACGACAGTCCGCCTTTTCAAAAGAAGCCCCGCACGCGTTGCTGTCCGACAAATCCGACATTGTGAATATGGCACCGGCAAATGAGGCGCCGTCCATAAGCGCCTTCCTAAGGCTCGAGGCTTGCAGTTGAACACCGTCCAAAAGAACGTTCGAAAGATTTAGCCCGACAAAATCGGCACGTTTGCCATCACGCCCCAACGTGTTAACCCAGTTGCGATGTTCCGCGATAATTTCTTTAATGCTGTGTTCAAGCGTTTCGATCGAACGCGTCATTTTGGCGTTATTAAAAGTTTCCGGAGCGAATTCTTCGATGTGGACGAGACTCGCCGTAAGGTCGGCGCCATCGAATACGGCTCCTTCAAGATTGGAATGCAAAAGCACCGTTGAGCTCATATTGGCGTTGGTGAAATTACAGCCGCGCAAATCGGCGCTTTCGAACGTCGCCCCATGGAGATTACTGCCGGCAAAATTCACGCCGTTAAGCCTTGCGCCTTTAAAATTCGCAAAACTAAGATTTGTCGAAAGCTCAATGGCGCTCGAAAATTTCGCGCGTTGCGCCGTTGCATTTTTAAAAACGGCATCGCTGAGCCGTAATTTCGAATCGGCGGTCTGAACGGGAGACCCTATACCGCCGCCCCGTTCATGGTGCAAAAGAAGCCCATCGGAAAGATTGGCATCGTTTAAAATGGCGTTTGTAAAATCGACCGCGCGCATTTGCGCGCCGCGTAAATCCGCTTGGCTAAGATCCGATTCATAAAAGTTTCCATTGTCCAAGGTCGCGCCAAAAAAATTGGCCTGCCTGAGCTTGGTGCGCGAAAAATTCGCATAATTCAGAAAGGCGCCGACAAATTCCGCCGATGACAGATCCTTGTTCGAAAAATCGAGGTTATGCCCCGTTTGCATGGAAATATCTAAGCGCCGCCCTCCGCGTACACCGCGCATATACTGATCATGCCTTACAATCAGCTCAGAAAGCTCATTTTGGAGAACGACTGACATTTGACCTTAAATCTGGTGAAGGGATGAATACAAAAAACGACCCCTAATTTGACCAGATTTTGGTGAATTTTAGGTAAAGAATACGGCCGTCAGCAACATCATTGCGTGGACTTAAGCAGGGTCACATCGGGAGATCCCTGAAAACGAAAGGTTCCATAGTGGGCAAGACGGCTTTGGGGATCGAGCCAGATTTTGCCCCCGATCTCGCGCCAACGACGACAGAAAGTAAAATCTTCGCTGAGATACGCATTTGTTCCGGGCTCAATCATACAATCAAACAGGGCATATTGATTTTCGCTGGGTTCCTTAGGTATCGGATAGACGTGGGCGGACGCGTATTTTGTTTGCGGATAAGCAAAAATCATGCGCTCAAGGCATGAGCGGCGAAGCATTAAAAAACCCGATCCGGCATAGATTCCCGTTACAAATCCGTCTCTATGTTCTCTTTCTTTTTCGGGACACGGCATGCCGACAAAATGCAATCCGGTTTCGGCAAGCTTATCTATATCCATATCGGGGGACATTTTTTCTTTTGCCTTCGTCCAATCGTAGTTCTTGACCGGGTACATCCCTGCCACAACTTCATGATTGAACTTCAGCATGCGATGGACGTCTTCAGGAAAAAAAGAGATGTCGGCATCGATGAACATCAAATGCGTGGCATTCGGCATATCGAGAAAAGTCGCCACCAGCTTGTTACGGCTCCGCGTAATGAGGGAATCTCCCCCAAGCAAGGCAAGGCTGACGTCAAAATCGTTCCTTGAGGCGTATCCCATCAACTGAATGATGGACTCCATATACCCCTGAAAAACTTGTCCGCCGTAGCAAGGCGTAGCGATGAGAATAAAAGGTTTCATAAAAAGAAGGGGCTAGGGTCTGGATCTAAGGGCCGGGATTGAAGGGATAAGACTTCGGATACACACTATATTTCCTGTTCAGGCAACAAAATCAACCAAAAGTTAAAAAAGTTTACCCCATACTTCAAAGGATCGACAATCAAACGGGTCTTTTGCAGCTCTTCGCTGATTATGGAGCTACGGGAGCGCCTGTGTGGTATTGTTAAAATGTTTCCGGGTTCCTGTGACAAGCATATTTTTCTCATTCCTGAGTCGTTTTCGCAGCGTCGCCTGGGGCGCCGTTGCGTTTGCCGCTGTGCCAACCCTCGCTTTCGCCGACGTTTATGTCTCGGCAGCTGCCGAGACAGATCAACTGTCCGTCCTGTTTTTCGGTCTTTTGATCGGCGCTGTTTTGTCCGCCACGGCCTATTTGTTTTTCATCTGGGTCGTCATGCGCGACCGCGGACAGGTTTTTTTGATTATTTTTCTCCTTTGTATTTGCGTAAATATATACAGCTCCAATGATTGGCTGATGGGCAAAATCGGCTTTAACGATGCCCTGGAACGTGATTTTTTGGCAAATCTCAGCCTCGTTGTTTCCTGGATTTTTGCCCTATTTTTTACCTTCTATTTTCTCGAACTGGACATCAACAGTCCGCGTTTTAAAAAGCCTTTTGTTTTGATCGGCGTTTTGTTGTCCTTCTTCCTCTTTTTTCTCGTGTATTCCTTAAAAGATCGCACAATGATCTATTTTGCGATGCCTTCCATCGGTACGACCGTTGTCGCTGCCATTCTTATTGCCGGTCTTTCAGGCGTTCGAAACAGAACCAGCGGCAGTCTTGTCCACATCATCGCCTTTATCTGCTTCCTTGGCGGTATTTTGGCCGAACCCGCTTATGTTCTCGGCTTCCTTAAAACGCAGGCGGAAGTCAATAACGCGACCTATGCTTCTTTTGCCCTGTCCTCAATGATATTTGCCATTGTTATCGCTAACCAGTTTGCAGCCCGCCAGGATGAAAAAGAAAAAGCCTTAGCCGTTAGCAACGAACGTTTTGCCCTAGCGACGCGGGGGGCCAATGAAGGCCTTTTTGACTGGAATTTACAAACAGGCGAAGTTTTCTTTTCCGACCAGTTCCGCAGAATTCTCGGTTATCGCCTCGTCAATGGCGCCGAAGGGCTTAAAAAATGGGTCAGAATGATGCCGGAGCCCTACCGTCGCCTTGTGACCGATACAGTCCGGCGATTCCGCCGTAATGCCACTGCCGTTACGCTGACCGTCGAATATTGCATCGATAGACCTAACGGTGAACGCCGTTGGATGCATTCTAAAGCCGTCGCTGTACGCGACAAAACAACTCAAAAAGTCAAGCGTATGGTCGGATCCACCAGCGACATTACCGAACGCAAGAAGGGTGAATTTGACCTGCTTGCCAGCGAATCGCGTCTGCGCAGCATCATCGAGGCCCATCCGGTGCCGGTTTTGATCGTCAGCCTTAAAACCGGCTCGATTTTTTACGCAGCCCCGGGAGCTGAACAGTTTTTAGGGATGAAACAGGAAGAGATAAAAAATAACAACCTCGAACGCCTCATGCCCGATCCTGAGACGCGCGGAAAAATGTTGCAGGAAATCGCCGCGAAGAATCCCGTTGACTCGCTGGAAACGAAAATTATTCGCGGCGATGGAGCTGAGATTGCGGCCGCCATTTCCGCGCGAGCCATTACCTATCAAGAAGAAGATGCGATGGTTATGGGTATTTATGACCTAACCGAGCGCAAGAAAGCCGAAGTGCAAATCGCCCAGCAACAAGAAGCGTTGCAACAAAGCGAAAAGATGGCAGCTTTGGGCGGATTGCTGGCCGGTGTCGCACACGAATTGAACAATCCTCTGTCGGTCGTCGTCGGCCAATCGACTTTGCTTATGGAAGGAGCCCCTGAGGCCAAAGTCGCTTCCCGCGCAGAAAAAATCTTCAAGGCTGCCGATCGTTGCTCGAGAATCGTCAAAAGCTTTCTGGCTCTGGCGCGTCGCAAACCCCCCGAACATAAAAAGGTCAATTTAAACCAGATTGTAAGGTCATCCCTTGAACTCCTTGGATATCAACTAAAAATAGGCGACGTCATAATAGAAGAACATCTTGATCCGAATTTAATGGAAGTCATCGGCGACAATGACCAATTGACGCAGGTCGTTACCAATCTCGTCCTCAATGCCGCGCAGGCCCTTGACGGATGGAAGAATGAACGGCACATCAACATAACAAGCCGCCAAGAGTCGGATGGTTATGTCTCGCTTATTGTTGCCGATACCGGCCCCGGCATTCCTGCGGAAATCCGCGCGCGCGTGTTTGAACCCTTCTTCACCACCAAAAGCAGCAAGGGCGGCACGGGAGTCGGTCTGGCGTTGTGCATAAATATCGTTTCAGCACACGGCGGCGAACTTCTTTTAAGTGAAACGCCAGGTGGTGGCGCAACCTTTACCGTAAAATTCCCCCCCCCTCAGAATACGCCTGAAGGGGACGGCGCGGCACAAGATGAAGCTGTTATTACCCTTCCTCCTGTTAGCCTGTTGTTGGTCGATGACGAGGTCGAGCTCGCGCAGACGCTCGCCGATCTATTAGAACCGGAAGGACATACAATCGACATCGCCGCCAACGGAGCCATTGCCATGGAAAAGCTTCGTAAACAAACGTTCGACGCCATTGTGAGCGATCTTCGCATGCCAGTTATGGACGGCCCCGCCCTTTTTGAAGCGCTCGAACATGAGTTGCCTTCATACCTAAACAGGATTATTTATGTGACGGGGGATACCCTATCTACCCGTGTTCAGGAATTCCTGGGCAGCCACGCCGTTCCTGTCGTCGAGAAACCCTATCGCATCAAGGATATTCGTCGCGTCTTGAGCGAATTGTTAAAGAATGCGGCTATCAAAAAATCGGACGGATAACGATATGCATTTGCTGATTATCGATGATGAAGAAGACATCTGCGATTTAATCTCCGAAATCGGTGAGCGGCATGGCTTTGAGACGCGCACGACGACAAACGCCGAAAACGTACGCCAGATTTTAGAAAGCTTTCCGTGCGACGTCATCATGTTAGACCTTATGATGCCAGGTACCGACGGAGTCGAACTTCTGCGCCTTCTTGCCGATAAAGCCAAAAATGCCCAGCTATGCCTCATTAGCGGCAGCGACGCCCGCGTTCTCAACAGTGCAAGGCGGCTTGGCAGCGCCCACGGACTTAACGTTGTGGCCGCATTGGAAAAACCACTCAGCATCCAGACACTCAATACCTTTTTCGATTCAATCTCGAAAAGCGATAAAAACAAAGATATCGGAAATCAGGCGCTCGCACTCGCAAATGGTGAGTTTTGTCTTTATTATCAACCGGTTATTGAGCTTTCTTCGCGTCGCGTCAAAGGTTTGGAGGCTTTGGCCCGCTGGCAGCATCCGGATCGCGGCATTCTCTTGCCCGACGCCTTTCTACGACAGCTCACCGACGAAGGGCTTATGCAAGAATTGACGAACTTCGTCATCAAGACCGCCGTTAAACAAGCCTCCGCGTTCCAACAATCAGGTGAACGTTTAACAATAGCCGTCAACGTAACGGCCTCGACGCTTCTCGACCTCTCGTTGCCCGATCAAATCTCGGATATCTGCAAGCAAAATAATTTGTCTACAGAAACACTTGTTCTCGAAGTGACGGAGACCGAGGCCATGCGCGACGTCACGCGCACAATGGACGTTCTTTTGCGCATGCGCCTTCGTAACATTGGCGTTTCAATCGATGATTTCGGAACCGGCCATTCGTCTTTGCGCGAACTTCAGCGCATGCCGTTTAGCGAATTAAAAATCGATAAAAGCTTTGTCACCGACGCACCGAACAGCAAGGACTGCGAAGTCATTGTGAATTCAATTATTAACTTGGGACATAACCTGGGACTGAAAGTCATCGCCGAAGGCATTGAAGACGAACGCACATGGAATATGCTGCGCGATAAAGGGTGCGATTTTGCCCAAGGGTATTATATGGGTCATCCGATGACGGCGGCGAATCTTGCTCCATGGATGGAAAACTGGCGCAAAAAAAAGGACTGACGGTTGGACATTAGCCAACAAAGCCAGTCCTTTGAATGTCTCCTACTGAATTGCTAAAACCTGATAGAAGAAGAACTGCGTGGTCGGCCCACCCGTGCAGCTGGCGCCTATACCCGCCGTATAGGTGCAGCCGGTGCCTCCTGTAGCCCCCGAGTTGAAAACGCACCCCGTGGAGACACCGACCAGTGTCGGCCCTGGCGTCGCATCTGTTGTCGCTCCTGCCGTCCAATCCGTACCGCCTGTAGTCGAGGTGGGCCAAGCGGCTCCACCGGCAAGCCCCGTGTCTCCGGATATAAACGTGCCCAAATCAAGAGCCTCAGGAACCGCTGCGACCCCCATTGCCCTATTGTTGACTTCGGCGCACACGCCGCGTGATACGGGCAAGACAGCAACGACTTCATCCGCCGTCGTCCCAAATCCCGCTACAGAACCAGCAGGAAAACGCCAAGCATCGTAAAGCGGGTTATTGGCCATGCCCACGGACGGAGGAGCAATGCCGCCGCCTATCGGAGAGAACAATGCGTTAGCGGCCGATGTATGGGTTACGTCAATATCGACACCGTCTATACCGATGTCGCCGTCCATCACAATCTGGTCCATGCCCATTTTTAAATTTTCGCCAATTTGCACGAGAGCAGCTGATTTTGTTTTATTGCTTTCCGCGCCAGTCCCTGCCGTAAAACTCCCGCTGCCTGCAGCAATAGCGGAAGCAAGAATACCGAGGATAGCAATGATAAAAAGGATAGGGCCGATTGCAATACCCGCGTTAGGACTCATCCGTCCTTCATTTGCCTGCAACGCCAACATACCTACTCCTCCATCAATTGGGGCAACGAAACCACACCCTTCATCGCCAAACAGAGCTTCACGAGAGATGACAATAAAAAGGTGAGGAAAACCTTAAGAAACGGACAACCGACCAACCCACCTATACAACATCTTCTACAACCAAAGTCAAGAAAAGCCTTCGGAAAACACGGGCTTACCGTTAGCTATGCGGCGGAGACAACAACATTTTTTGGCCCGATAAAATTGCATTCATAATCCCCTGCCCGCTTCCACAATTTCCCGTGCAAAACTCCTTCAATGTCCAGCGAAACTGGGGCGCCATGGTATCAATATAGCTGAGTGCCGTAATCCACTGATGAAATTTAAGGCCGTCATCCGTTTTTACTGCCAGAACCTGCCCTAGTCTTGCCTCGAATTTAATGTCCGGAAATTGACGTTGAAGACGATCCGCTATTGATTGAAGCTCGCGGGGAGTCATGGGAACGCTTGAAATTACAGGCAGTACAGGCTCGACAGACATAACCTCTGTCGCCTCCCGACGGGAAGAAACGGCGCCATGAACAGCAAAGACAGCCAAAATCATCGTTACCAAAGCTGCTGACCAACAAATGCTGATAACAATTGCCGTTGACCTATCAAGGCTGTTGACGGCCTTGGATACCATGCGCGGGGAAAGGACTCGAATAAAAAGTTTGGCAATAGGATGCATTATCGCCGCCCCCTATTCATTGATTCGTACTCAATCTGAGCATCATTGCCGATAACAACGCCCTTTTCCGTTGTTTCGATGTTTTTCCCCCCCATGGCAGAAATGCGATCGGCCGTTGCACTGGGCGGAACAAGCGCCTTCCACCGTATAACCTTTTCTTTCACGCTATAAACTGTCAAAAAGCCGTTGAGAGACAAAAGGCCGTCATTGACATTCAGAAACCTTTCAATCTGCTCTCTGAGCGGGCTTGAACGCATATTTTGAGCATCCTGTAAGAGCTTTGTAACCTTCCCCTGGGTCCGTTCATTTGCTGCAGAAAGGTCATGCCGCGCAGAAATTGTCGTCATGCTCGCCAACAGCCATATAACAAAGGACAATCCAACAATCGACAATGACGTAAAAACCGAAGCCGCCGCCAAAATCCGACGGGCGCGATCTTCAAACAACGAAGCGGAATACCATGGTACCGGTTTCATTTGTCCAATGCGGAAAGGATCAATGGTTATGGTACGTGTCTTTTCGCCATATTCACGAACAATTCGTTCTGCCTTGGCTCTAATGACAGGCGCTGTGCCACGAAAGATATGAAGTTCCTCAGCGCCCACCATCATCAATACGGCAAGCTCCTCTCCGAAATAGGTGTAGCACACGGGCAAATTTCCGATGTCTTCCTTTGTCGGCAACAGAGCCGCAAGAGGACACCATGAATTCGTATGAGAGACGAGATCCGACGACTTAACCGCTAAATACCAGATACAATTTCCAACCGACTGCCATACGACGTGCACGCGCTCGCTGTCGCAAGCCTCCGCAGCCGCATTCCATACAATGGACTCCTCTTCACCTGCAACGCGCGGACAGACACCCCCGACAACATCGGGGGGGAAAAAGAAATCCCCGACATCGCCGATGGGTCCCACCAAGGAACGCACCAGAGACGTAGAAGAACCCGAAATGATGTCGTCAAACTTAGACGCAGTGGTGGCATCACCTCTGCTGTCAAAGTTTTCCTTCTGCCCCATCACTCCCTACCTGACGGCAAATGCCGTCTGTTTGAGCCTCTCACCGAAGCCCATTTTGCTCATTCCGAAAACGGATGCCAGAAAATTTTCTGGTTTCCGCCCTCTTCTCTTCCAATTATGACCGTAAATCCTTAAGACTATCGAGAAAGCTTTGATTTTGAACCGACAAAAGATAGATCATCATCAAAACCGTAGCTCCCGCGAGAGCCATCATGATGATAATGCCGGAAATAGCAAGTCGCCGTTGATCTGTTTTCGACATAAGCCCACGTTCTTCGGCTATGGCCGCGTAAACTTCCGCCAACTGATCAACGGATTGAATGGTCATAATCTGATCTCGTTCGCCTTTTGTCAAAGGCCAGCGCGCCAAAGCATGGGAAGGATCAACGCCTGCCATAATGCGGCTCTTGCATTCCTTCCAATAAAGCGTGCACGAAGGTTCACTGACGCTTTCCGTAATAATGTCGATGGCTTCGGCCAAAGGCACCTTGCCTTTCAAAAGCCGCTGCATAAGCTTGCAGCTTTCCTTCATTCCTGCGTTGCGTAAATAAGAAGACATAATCGGCATTTTCATAAGAATTTTAGACGTATAATGATCCGGTTTTTGCCGGTTGAACCAGTAAAGAGCGGCGAATCCAAGACCACCAACAATAAGGGCGGTGATCAAGATTAAAAGGGTCATATTGACCCATGTTGCCATGTTTATGGCATCATTGAATTTTGCAGCCGCTTCAGGATCTGATGCTTTTGTGCCCTGCCTTTTCAGATAGGGAATAAATCCAAACTGGGCTCCCCAGACCGTACCGACAATATTGATGATATCAAACGACAGCCAGCTCAGCGCCGTAACGATGATCTTGGTTTGCTTGCCTTTTTCCTCCGTATGCTCGATGGCATGTTGGATGACGCCCTTAAGATCTCCCGCGCGCTCTCCGGCCGTGATGATAGCCATCGTCGCGGCATCGAAGAGACGCAACGCGCGCAAGGCCTCGGAAAAAGAGCCGCCGCCCTTCAAAACCGTGCGCGTCGGCAAAAAGGCCAATCGCCGTTTGGCATCCGTTTCACCTTCAATGATATTGATCAAGGCGGTACCGGCAGAGGCCGTCGCGCCCTGAAAGCGCAAGGCTCGTAAAAGCTGCAGTTGCCAGTCGCGCGACCGAACGTCGGACCATTCAAAAAGCTTCGGTTTTTGTTCTCTAATGCTGATGGCGTTGAATCCGTTATTGTGGAGTTGCCGTCTTACGGCATGTTCGTCGGGAAGATAAAAATCGTCTTCCAGAATGGTGACGGAACCATGTCGCATCTGGGCATACTTGGCGTGAAAAAGCTTCATGCCGCCTACCCCCTGTTCCGTACCGCCGTCGAAACTTCCTCAATCAGCATGGCCGCACCCATGTTGGCGTCGATGGCATTGCGCTTAATAAGATCAACGATGCATTGGCGGCGGGGTATATAGATGGTTCCCGGCACATCAACAATTGAAGACGTAACATTTGAAACCATCATTTCCGTAATGGCGCGGCGGCTCGCTTGATCTTCAGGCGGAAACATGGCCTCTAACGCCAATGTACGCCCAAGAAATCCGCTGTTTCTGCAAAGATCACATCCCTCTTTGTGCGCGAAAGCCACCATTGACTTCGGATCAAGGCCAATTTCATCGCAACGTTCGGTGCTGCCAAAAACTTCCACAGCCTTTTTTGTTTCATGGCAGCCAGGACAAACGGTTTTTACAAGACGCTGCGAAAGGCTGGCAATCAGCGCATGCCCAAGAATATAAAGGCCGCTTGTTCTGTAAGTGGAGCTTAAAAAACCGTCAATACGATCAAGGGTATGCAACGCATCGACAGAGTGAACGGTTGTAATCACGATATGGCCGGATTCAGTTGCGCGCAAGGCTGCCTCAACCGTGTCGCCGTCGCGCATTTCGCCGACGATGATAACATCGGGATCGTGGCGCATCAGAGCGCGAATAATATCGGCGATGGAATTGGCGGAATTGTCGGTAACCGACGTCTGGTCAACCAAAGGCATGTCATATTCTACCGGCGCTTCGACTGAATAAACGGCGCGTGAGGCGCGGTCGATTTCTTGAATGATGCCGTAAAGCGTCGTTGATTTACCCGAACCCGTCGGCCCGCTGACAACGATGATGCCCCCGTCCTTTGTATGGCTATGGATAGTCTTGCGCAGACGCTCGGCCACAATGGGCGTGTGCAGAAACAATTCGTCAAAGGAACGAAGGTTTTCGCGATCAAGCAAACGCAAGGTGAGTTTTTCGCCGGACGGCGCAATCGGCAAAGCAGCACAACGAATGTCGATCATACGACCTTGCCACTCAAAAGCCAGACGCCCGTCTTGGGGATGCTGACGATCCGCAGCATCCATTTTGGCATCTGTTTTGATACGTGTGACGATCGGCGCCATAACGCGATGCGGCACGAGATGCTTGTAGACGAGATCTCCGTCAATGCGATATCGAATCCAACATCGAGCATCGTCTTCCTGCAAAGACAAATGAATATCGGAAGTGCGGCTCTGCAAAGCTTCTGACAAAATGTCGTGAACGGCCCCTTCAACGAGCACCGCGTCATCCGGATCGCGCGAGAGTTCAGACAAAATACGCAAAAGACGATCGCCGGCCATTTCGCTTTGCTCGCGCATAAGACGCGCCAGTTCGGCGCGATCCCACGGCTCGACTTCGATTTTTTTGATCTTATGATCGACCCGCGCCAAGGCTTGGGTAATGCGCAAATAATCAGCATCGTCAACTCGGTCGCCGACTGCGACGCGCAAAACGCCGTCACTCAATTCTAAAAGGCACAATCCCATCGCCGCTTGCGTGGCGGCCGGAACATAAAGGCGCAACGCCTGCATTGTTAAATTTTCTTTAGTGTCATCCTTATCTTTTGCGCCATCCCTCTTTCCTGAGGAAAATCCGTTTCGATGAAGGATTTCGTCAATAGACAACAAGCGCCCGTTCGCACGGCGCATGGCCTGTTCGGCTAAGGCAAGTTCATAATGTTTCGGATTTATATTAAGCGCTTTGGCTTGCGAGTGGAGGGCGTCGGTTGGGGACATTTCGCTCATTTTAGTTCATTTCCAGGCGAAAGCCCGCTTTTCCCTTGCGTAGATTTCTCTTGATTATACTGCTCGATCGCCTCTGACACAAGCGATGGTGCCGCTTCAAGCTGAATGGTCACTCTCTTCCCTCTTACCAAAATATCGGCAGAATGGGAGCCAACGGCAATAAGCTTGGCAATTCCATCGTTTGTTTCAAAGCTGCTCCCGATCGATAGAACTGTCGTACTGCCGTCCGGAAGATGGAAAAGCGCCCGATCGCCTATTGTGCCAATAAGAGAAAGTTTTCCGCTTCCCCCTTTCTCGCTTCGGCTTTTTCCAGATATCGAGCCGCCAGTTTTAAGAGAAGTATCCTGAATGGGCGCAACGCTGGCAGCCACTTCTTTTTCAAGGTCTCGCGCCGATAGAGGCAATGGCACGCTATTCTTAGACGGGAGTCTAAGCACTTCTCTGCCGCCCCCCCTGCCGCTTTCGACAGCCCCTTCCCCTTTTGCCGTTCCTCGAACGGGAATAACGGCAAAACCCAGCTTTCCGCTATGACGAATAATCAAATCGGTGGAAATCTGAGCCCCCTCTATCGGTTCCCACATCAGAGTAACGGGACACGAGGCTCCTGGCGCAAGCTCCATATCGACGGCACAGCCTTGTTTGAGCCTTTGCAGCCCGTTGCCGGCTTCGATCACATCAATGGCGTAGATTGTAATGGGATCGACGCTGTTGTTGACCATCAGGGTCGACCTTACAACTTTTCCATCGCCGGTGTTTATTGTACCAAAATCGATCGGCTTAATTTCTTTCGGGCTTATATCAAGCCCCGTGCTTTTACCTTCGCTTGTGCTCGTTCCGGATGTTTTCCCGATCAGCCGCGCACGCGTAATGCGGCCTGCGCCGTTATGCGTCATCAGCACATCGACGCTCCAGGAGCCTGCGCCCGTCGGCGCTACAGATACTTCGACGCTGCAGCGGCTGAGTGGAGCAATAAGACCCTGTTTTTTACAATCGTTGGCTGTCTCATCGGCTGTTACTAAGGAGTCGCTACTAAGATCGATCTTTTCGATTTTAACAGGCACGTTTGTTTGATTAACAAAGAAAATTGTCGCGCGCTTAGCAATATTTATCCCCGTTTCGCCGACGTCAATTTCCGCCTTGGGATCCACTCTAACAGCTTCCCCGCCAGAGCCTCCGCCAGAAGCGCCGGGATTAAGAAAAGCGGCCTCGCGAGCAAAAACGTCGCCCGAAAAACAAACCCACGTCAGGCAAATAAGGATCAAGAAACGGAAAGGTGATGGATATAAGCTCATGGCTCACCCCCTCCCGATGCGGAAGAACGAGAAGATTGAAAGAGTCTATCAAACGCATGGGCAAAACCCGATTTTGCCGATTGATCGTCACCAGACACGTTATCGACCGGCGCAGCCGACAATTCCCGCATTAAAGAGTCATCGGATTTGAACGGAATTGGTTTTGAGGGGGAGGACACCGCCGGAACCGCCTCAGAGAAAGGGGGTTCTTTGACAACAGGTTGAGCTCTTGTCTTAAGCAAATCGATGGGTTTCGTATCCCTATCGTCAAGAGCCGTGGGTTCAGAAAGAGAATTATGAACGTCATTCTTCTTCTCGAGTTTCTCCTTAGCCTCGTTCCTTTTTCCGGACTCGTTCGCAAATCGGACGATTGAGGGCTTAACAATGATGACCAATTCGCGGTTTTGCTTTTCGTCACTGCCATAAAGAGGTATCGCCCTATCGCTGCCTATCGGAAATCCTTGGCTTGTTCCGTTATCGGCAGACGTCACAAGCCCCGCCAAGACAAGGCTATCACCCGGACGCACACGTAACATCGTGTTTATTTTTTCGTCGGTTGTCTCGGGTAAATCAATCGTAAGGCCGCCGCTTGTCGTTGGATTAAGAGCAATCAAAGTTCGAAGGGAAAGATCAAGATTAGCGAACACAACTCCGTTTTCGTAGCTACCGACAACATTGAGCGCCAAACCGGTTTCGATTTCTTCGGTACTGATTGTGTTTGAGCTCGTCGTGCTGCTTGTGCCGCTCGTATTGCTGGATGACGAGCCAACCTGTGAAATATATTTCTGCGTGCCTCCGACCTTAAGGGACGCCCCCGAACCGGACACAAAGGTAACCTGCGGATTGCTGATGGTTTGAACGCGCCCTTTTGTCGCAATAAACGAAGCAATAGCGCTTGCCGAAATTGTGCCTGTCGTTACGGCGCCAAGGCTAACGCTGCCCGTCGTCGTCGCAAGGGAATTCAGGTTATTCGTTAAGGAGAGATATGGTTCTTTCAACGTGCTCGTGAAGGTCGTCCAGTTGATGCCTTGTGCGCTATCCCTATTCAGCGTGACTTCCCAAATATAGAACTGCAAAACGATCAGGGGCCGTTCCGAGCGCAATTCTTCCAGATATTTTGAAATGCGCTCTTCGATATCGACTGTCGCCGTATAGACGATCGTTCCTCCTTGATCGTCCTTCGTCGCCTTTTCGGGCCCCAACAGCTTGTCAATCGCTTCAACAATGCTGTTTGTTGCGCTCGTAGAAGAAGCTGCCGCAGATGACGATGAGCCCGTAACTGAAGAACTGCTCACGATGCGCATAATCGGCGGAAGAGTAATGATAAAGGTTTCTTTTTCCGAAAGCTCTATCGACCCGTGGCGATAAGAGCAAAAAACCCTCGCGGCGGAGCAAATCTTTTCGACGACGCTGGGTAAGGGACCGCGAAGATTCATCACGGTGACAAGACGCGAACCAAGCGCGCCCGAGGCGCTCCATGAAAGCGACACGTCCGTGCCGGAAAGAACCGCTTGCAATGCGGAAGTAATTGGAACGCCGTCTAAATTTGTCGTTGGAATGATAATATCGCTCGGCAATTCTTCAGTTGCCGACAGGCGGCGTTCACGCAAAGCCGTTTTCAGATCAAGCGTCACGATAGCGGGGTCAGTATCCCCCCGAACAACTTCATCCCTACCCGGTATTGTTGCAGGGGCCGGATTCCGAAGAATCACGTCTCGGATAAGCGGAATATCAGAGGCCGAACATGCGGTTATACCCAGCAAAAATGCCAGAACCACTATTCCCTGAATTCTACGATGCACCACGCCGAAGCCTCTTAAAAAAAACGAAAAATCAACGCACAAACAAGCATCCGCACGATTCATGCGGACAGATTCTTGAATCAATTTGCCCCGCCGGAGTTTATTTTTAGTTAACTGATATTAATAGGATTCTGCAATTTTGTATGAGAAGCGAAATGATTTTTCAGGGCTGTTCTCGCAATGCTCTGGCACGTTTTTTGAGGGAGGGGGGAGCATCAGTATATGACCTTGCCACCCGAAGCTCGCGTAGTGAGCGTAGGATGGTGGACCTGAACGGGATCGAACCCCCGCGCGCGTAGGCGCGCAAACCTTTTATCGTCGGTTCGTAAATACAGGATTTTTTGGGGATTGGTGGACCTGAACGGGATCGAACCCCCGCGCGCGTAGGCGCGCAAACCTTTTATCGTCGGTTCGTAAATACAGGATTTTTTGGGGATTGGTGGACCTGAACGGGATCGAACCCCCGCGCGCGTAGG
>Ga0265297_10002149_pt1 | contig 41666 bp, 51 predicted proteins | sample Munlanlwell13791_FD_192502 | JGI IMG/M metagenome (GOLD analysis project Ga0265297, IMG submission 192502) | Leachate microbial communities from a municipal landfill in Southern Ontario, Canada - Leachate well 137-91 | ecosystem: Engineered > Solid waste > Landfill > Unclassified | place... | reverse complement strand
TCTCAAACGCGTGACGGTGCAAGTTTTTCATAAGTATTCCTTATGATTGCTTGCGATTTGTAAGTAATCCTTGACTTTTTATAATATTGTGCTATTTTGTCGAAAATGGAGTATAAATATGCAAAAGATATACGCGATAACAATTTCTGTTCCTAAAGATTTGTTCGATGCTCTTGTTGAACGAGCTGAAATTGAAGATCGTAAACCGACATCGTTAGCGAGGCTTATCTTGAAGCGGGAATTGTTAGGTGATGTTAAAACTATCCGAGAACCTTTGAGCATGGTGAAATGAGACCGAAATATTATCAGCCAGAATTTAAGCACGAGAGATTATATGATGGAGTGCGTTGGAGGAAGGTTGCGAAAATGTTTCTTGATCAGAACCCGCTATGTAACCCGTGTTTGAAGTCTAATATCGAGACCCCGGCTACGATTGTCCACCATAAAATTGAGCATAAGGGTGATGAGACATTATTCTGGGACTGGAACAACCTTGAAGGCGTATGTGCATCATGCCACTCTGGACATATTCGCGTGAGTGAGCATGTTGGATACAGCCAGGCGTGTGATGCTGATGGTTGGCCCACGGATTCTCGCCATCCCAATGGTAAAAAGTAATAGGAGGTAACATTATGGCACAAGGAAGACGTAAGCCAGTAGAATTAGAAATACTCCAAGGCAACCCGACACATCGGCCTATCCCCATAATCCCACAGGCACCGTTCGCGGAGGCTGATACTATTCCACCGGATTACTTGACCGACCCTTATGCACTTGCTGAATGGAACAGGGTAGCTAAAGAACTCCACATTATGAAGGTATTCTCCGGCATTGACCAGCATACATTATCAGCCTATTGCCTTGCTTATTCGCGGTGGCGGAAGGCGGAAGAGGAAATCCAGAAATTAAGTGACTTGGTAGGGGTGTCGAAATCATTAGTGCCGGAATCGCCAACGGGATCTGATGTTGAAAGGATATTGGTTAAGATAGCCAGAGCTGAAAGACAAGACATGGTGAAATTCGCTGAAACATTAGGGATGACTTGCATGGGGCGGATGAAGTTAGGTGTGAAAGTGGAACGAGGGGTTAAGTCGAAGTTCTCTGGATTGGTGAACATGAATGGCGGCAAGTAAGAAAAAGGAATTCATTGCTCCGGTAGCATATACTCAACGAGTTCAGAACATAATTGACTTCATTGAACTACTCTATGTCCCTTCTGGTGATGGACAAGGTGGTACGTTCAAGTTAATGGATTTTCAAAAGGAATTCATTAACGATGTCTATGGGCCGGTAGATGAAAATGGGAAGCGTATTGTACGCCGCGCCATCCTAAGCATGGGCAGGAAGAACGGGAAGACAATGATGGTCGCCTGCCTATCTCTTGTTCATTTATGGGGGCCGGAAAAGGTAATGAATGGCGAGAATTATTCAGTCGCCAACGATAGAGACCAAGCCAGTATCGTATTCCGGTACGCCTGCCAGATTGTTCGTGCTGATCCTGAGTTATCCGCAGCGATCCAAATTACTGAAAGTACCAAAACGATGGTAGCACTTGATACAATGTCGGTTTACAGAGCGGTCAGTTCGGAAGCAGGCACCAAGATGGGATTATCCCCTTCCTTTGTTTCATATGATGAATTAGCACAATCAAAAAACCGCGAACTATACGATGCCTTTGATACTTCGATGGGTGCAAGGTACGAACCCCTATTTATCACGATTAGCACCCAGTCTCCAGATCCACAGCACCCCCTTTCAATTCTAATTGACCAAGGCTTATCCAAACAAATACCATCTACTTATTGTAAGTTATATGCGGTTCCTGACGATGCAGAGGGTATCTTCGATAACATAGAAGTTTGGAAGTTAGCCAATCCAGCGTTGGGGGTGTTTAGGTCACTGGACGACATAGCAGAAATGGCTAAACGTGCCAAGCAGATGCCATCGTTTGAATCTTCGTTCAGAAACTTGAATCTCAATCAGAGAATCGACGCTAAGTCCCCCCTGATTCCCCGCGCTGAATGGATAGGGTGCAGAGGCGAAGATGGTGCCGCTGAAGTAATCCCCGGTGAAGATATTATTTTAGGACTGGATTTATCTGGCAAGACCGATTTAACCGCTTTAATTGGTGTGTCGTCCGGCGAAAAGGATAAAGTTAAATCGTGGTTCTGGAAGCCAAAGGATACATTAGACGAGCATGAGAAGCGAGATCGTGTACCCTATGCACTATGGGAACGGCAAGGTCACATCAAGACAACACCCGGCAAGTCGATCCAGTATTCATTTATAGCACAGGAGATAGCGGAGATAAGTAAAGTTTACAATATCATCGGGATAGCATTCGATAGATATCGGATTGACGATCTTCGTAACGCCATGGATGGGATTGGGTTAAATAGTTATATCGAGAAGAAGGATGCACAGGGGAATCCTATTATAGAGCCTTCGGGCGGGATTAGGATGGTTCCGTGGGGACAAGGCTATAAGGATATGGCCCCCGCAGTAGAAGCGTTAGAAGGTTCCGTGTTGGATAGACATCTTGTGTGGAATGAAGAACCTGTTTTAACGTGGAATATTAGCAATGCTATGGTAATAAAAGATGCCGCTGGAAACCAAAAATTAGACAAGAGCCAAGTTAGGTTTAGGATAGATGGAGCTGTGGGGTTGGCAATGGCAATAGGGTTAAAGAGTAGAGATAGGAAGGGGTTGCCGGGGCAGTCGATGTACGCAGGCTGGTCAACCGAGGAAATACTACAAGGTAGGAAAAACTAATGGTAACAGTACTCTGCTTGGTGTTGGCTTTAATCAGCGTGATAATATGGAGGAATAAATGACCGACTTACCCGCAAAATCCCTACTTCGGCCTGACGAGGTAGCTAAATTCTGGAGTGTATCCATTTCGACTATTTACCGTTGGATTGATTTAGGTATCCTTCCTGCGATTAAAAAGGGTGGGACTTTACGAATACTTCGTGAACACGCTGAAAGTGGTAAACCAGCGATATAATAAATAAGTTGTAATAAATTATGCCATTTAGAGGAGTTCCTTGTTCCCCTTTTTTAATTTCATTCTTATCTATGCTTATCCTTCTTAGAACTTTCGTTCTATTTATGCCATAATTCTCCCAAAAGAGACCAATTCTCTATTTTTAACATGTTAAGACACTTGGACAATGGTCAGAATGTCTCTAAATTTAGCAATAAATTCAATAGTTTCAATTGTAGGGAGACTAATCGCATTCCTGATTGCGCATATTTCAGCTATGTGGGCGGCATTCGATATCCGCATTGTACTATTCTTTGGCGGCTTAATTATGCTCGGTTACGGGCTTTTTTTGTATCAACCGTGGCTATCATACTCAACCTGCGGGGTTATCCTCATGGCTACCGGCTGGCTGATGGGAGGTAAGCGATGAGTTTCATGGATCGTCTACCTCGTCCCAAGGCAATGACCAACTACGGCCCGTTTGATGACCGATCATATTCGCCAGGTGGTTCCTACTACGGAGGCGATATATTAGGTGGTGGTGCTATCACTTCCGAAAACGCCATGCGCCAGATGACTGTTAACAATTGCGTTCGTGTTCTCTACAACTGCATATCCCAGATGCCTTGTCAGCTTATGGAAGAAGTTAACGATGTCAAGAACAAGGCTAAGGACCACTACCTATACACGATAATCGGTAAACGGCCTAACTCTTGGATGACTTCGCCACAATTCTTCGGGATGGCAATTGTCCATCTCTGTCTACGAGGCAACTTTTACGCATACAAAGCACGGGTAGGGAATAAGATAATCGCTTTGTACCCACTCCATCCTGACCGGGTACAGGTAAAACAGGAAGATGATTGGTCGATAACCTATAAAGTAACCAGTTCAAAGGGACAGAAGGATTATACGCAAGCCGACATCCTCCACATTCGCGGATTATCGTTAGATGGCATTACCGGCATCAACCCTATTGAATACGCTCGTCAGTGTGTCTATAACGGTCAATCATCGGAAATATTCATTGGTAACTACTTTGGTAAGGGGATGCACCCAGGGGCTATTCTGACCCATCCTCTACGTCTCGCACCACAAGACCATGCCAATATGCTTGCTGCTTATAAAATCAAGTACGCAGGATTGAATAATGCACAGGATGTTATGTTAGTCGATGATGGAATGACCATAGCCTTCCCACCAATCAAGTTAGTAGATCAGCAATTTATCGAGCAGCAGAGGTTTACGGAATCGCAAATTTGTGGAATGTTCGGTGTTCCCCTCATACTTATCCAAGCAGGGGCTACTCCTGCTACATATGCCAGCTCTGCGCAATTCAAGCAGTCATTTGTGGATTTTACTATCGCACCTATAGCGGTGAACTTTGAAACTTCAATTGATCGTAACCTGCTAACCGACACCGAACAAGATACCTACTATTCTAAGTTCAATATGGGTGCTTTGCTCCGTGGTAATATGGCTGAACGATTTGCGGCCTATCAAATTGGCATTATGAATACATTTATGTCACCAAACGAAGCCCGTGCTTTGGAAGATTGGAATGCTCGTGAAGGTGGAGATACTTACGAGAATCCTAATACTTCCGTACCAACCACAGACACTACAAATAATACCGGTAACACCGCCGATCAAGGAGGCGCACAATGAGATACGCATACAGAACCCAAGCCAATGCACAGGCAATAGCTGCTATTTACAATAAACCATTAGATAAACCCGAATGGTTCAAGGTTATAGCTGCCAAGAAGGATGATGAGGAGTCCGAGATCCTCTTGTTTGACTACATTGGTTGGCCCTACAACGACCCTCGCGATTTTGTTCAAGCATTGGCTGGCATGGGCGATGTTACCATCCGCATCAATAGCCCTGGCGGGGACACGTTCGACGGTGCCGCAATCTACAATAGCATTACTTCTCATAAAGGTAATGTAACTACCCGTATTGAAGGGTTAGCAGCTTCAATGGCATCGGTAATTGCTGTGGCAGGTAAGAAAGTTCAAGCCTATGATAATACAATGGTTATGGTACACAATGCGTGGACGTTCACTATGGGGAACCAATACGAACTCCGTGATATGGCTGATTTATTGGAAAAAGTAGATGGCACTATCCTCGATGCTTACCAGAAGAAAACCAAGATGGGCAAGAAAGAAATCGCTCAAATGATGAAAGATACCACTTGGATGACTGCTAAGGAAGCCAAAGACAAAGGTTTTATTGATGAAATAGTCACCGGAAAATCAGTGAAGGGTGATTTTAATCTTAGTATTTTTGCAAACTTACCAGATGAATTAAAGTTTGATAACGATACTGAACCAACTATACGTGATTTGGAGAAAGCACTGCGTGATGCCGGGCTTTCGAGAAATAGTGCTAAGGCTGTACTTGCGAGAGGCTTGAAGGTTGAGGCAGAAGACGAAACAATCATTACTACTCCAACGGATGAGCAAGCAGCATTGGATTTAGCATCATACCTATCCATTGCCGCCGACCTCAAGAAATTAACCTTAACCATGCAAACATAAATTTTAATTACAGGAGGAAAAGTACAATGGATGAATTAAAAAAACTTATTGAAGCAATGTCCAAAGCCTTTGAAGATTTCAAGGCTGCGAACGAGTTGCGTATCAAAGCAATTGAGAGTAAGGGTTATGCTCCGGCTGACCTTACGGAGAAAGTAGCTGCGCTTGCTACTGCCCACGCCAAGATCGAAGGTGAAGTGGAAGCCAAAACCAAGCAGTTGGAAGCCATTGAGCGTTCGATAGCTCTTGCCAATGCCCCCGGTGCTGGTGATGGTAAGGTAAAGCCGGTTTACGCTACTTTAGGCGAACAGCTTATTGATGTGGCTCGTGCATCAAGTCCAGACACTTCCTCTTCAATGAGAACAGAGGCAATTGGTCGGTTGGCAAAAGTGAAGGCGGCTGCGGCTGGTGCAAGTGAAGGTATTCCCGCTGATGGTGGGTTTCTTGTTCAGCAGGATTTCGGTGGGATGCTTTCAACTAATGCAGTCGCGACCGGAATTCTGAGTGGCATGTGTTTCCATATTCCCATTTCGGCCAACGCTAACGGCTTCAAGGCCAATATGCTTGATGAAACTTCTCGTGCCAATGGTTCGCGGTACGGCGGAATTCAGGTTTACCATGTTGCCGAAGCGGGAACTGTTACCGCGACTAAGGCAAAATTCAAACCCATTTCGATGGAACTACATAAACTCATGGGGATTATGTATGCGACTGAAGAGTTGCTGCAAGATGCCACGGCCTTAACCGCATTGGTTAATCGTTGGTTCCCGATGGAGTTTGGCTACAAATTGGATGATGTTATCCTGAACGGTTCTGGTGCTGGACAGGGGTTGGGTGTACTCAATTCCAATGCTTTGGTTCAGGTTGCCAAGCGAACCGGGCAGAAAGCCGATAGTATTCTTTTTGAGAATATTGTTGACATGGATGCACAATTGGCAGATGCTTCGGATAGCACTGCTTTTTGGATTGCGAACAGAGAAACGAAACCTGAATTGGCCTTAATGACCATTGCGGTAGGCACTGGCGGCGTTCCTGTCTATTTGCCTGCTAACGGTGCTGCTGGCCGTCCTTCTCAGGAACTTTATGGTCGCAAGATGGTGACGATGGAACAGGCTTCCGCGCTTGGAGACGTTGGCGATCTTATGCTGTTTGACCCCAATGAATACATCTTCATTGATAAGGGTGGCATTCAGTCGGCGGTAAGCATTCATGTCCAATTCTTAACGGATGAGAGCACCTTTCGTTGGACATACCGATACAATGGTCAGCCTCTTCGTTCCAGCCCGCTTTCTCCGGCTAAGGGTAGCAAGGCTCGCAGCCCGTTCGTCGCAATCGCACAAAGATCGTAGGTGATTGAAATGACACATCCTTTGGCGGGACGGAAACAAACATCTGAGCAAATAGCAAAAAGAGTGGAATCTACTCGGATTGCTAAAAGTTTATGGAGTGCTGAAAGATACGAACAGTATCAGAAGGCAGTTTCTGTGTCTGCTAAGGGGCGTCCTGCGTGGAATAAAGGTAAGCCCGCCACCGAAGCAATGAGAATACGAAACAGTGAATGCCACAAGGGGCTTCCATCTGGAGCATTCGGGAAACATCATTCAGATGAAGCCAAAGAGAAGAATCGGCAGGCACACTTAGGGAAAAAGCAACCACCGGAATTGGTTAAAAAAAGGGTGGATGCGAGAGCGGGATATACTCATTCCGAGGAAGTAAAAGAGCGCATAAGGGAAACAAACATAATAACGTGGGCACGTGAAGAAATCAGACTAAAAACCACTGGGAAAAATTCTCTTTCATGGTTAGGTGGGATATCATTTGAACCATATCCAATAGGATGGACTCGTTCACATAAGAAAAAAATTAGGGAACGTGACAATTATTGTTGCAAAAACTGCGGCATTACTGAAAGTTCCCTAAATACGAAACTCAGTGTCCATCATATTGATTACGTGAAAGAAAATATTTCACCTGACAATCTGATTAGTTTGTGCAACCCGTGTCACGCGAAGACAAATTACAGGCGTGAATATTGGACGGCGGTATTCAGGAATGTCCTTAATTCACAACTCAACCAACAATTAATAGTTATCAATGAATAGGAGGTAACAACCATGCAAAGAGTAAATAAAGATTACGTGAAGGTTCCGTTGGTTTTTCCTGCGGGCGATCAGACAAGCACGATTTCGTCTGACATTATTAGCCTCAAGAATTATAACCATGTGGACCTTTTTATTACAGTTGGTTCGGCAATTGGTAAGGCGGCAGCGGTAACTCTTAACAAAAGTGCGACAGTTGCGGCGGCTACAGTATCCCTTCCTTTTACCAAGTTCCTTAGCACCGGGTTCATCCTGAAGTATACTTCTCCTTCTGTTGCTACCATAGCGGCCAAAGCAGAGACAATTTCCGGGGCTGGCGGTGGGGCGGGAACCATTTACAAGGATACAGGCACGTCACTGATTTGCTACGGTTATAATGGCACAACCTTTGTCACTGGTGAAACGGTAACGCTTTCTGGTGGGAAGACAGTCAAGGCTGATGGAATCCAAATCAACGAAGATATCATGGTTCCCCGCGAAACGGCATCGGCAACTACATACACGTTTGACTTGGCAGCAGTTGCAAACAAGCAGTATTGTATTCCAATCGACTCTGCTATGTTGGGCGAGGATTATGATTGTGTTCAGGTGGAGATTGCGGATTGCGATACCGCAACCTACATCGCCGTGGATGCTATCCTGAGCGAACCCCGTTACATTGGGGACATTCCCGAAACTGCGATTTATGACTAACCATCAACCTAACCGGGTAGGGTGGACTTATAATCCATCCTACCCATAAATAGGCGAACCACGCCTTTAGCTTCAGCATGGATTGGAGGAAAAGATTATGCCAGTAACAAATATAAAATCAGAGTGGGTGAGTGGGAACCTTGTGTTTTTCGAGGATGCAGTTGGCCAGTCAGTGACCGGTGACGTATTGACCCTCGGCACCGCAGCAGTCAAAGTAGGCGGCACATCTCAGGACGTTGACTTTCAGTTTTACGCGACGGGTGGGAAGTCATTCATCATTGACGCTGGTGCGGGGACATTAACACTCACTGGCATTACTCTTGTAAATGCAGCACCACAGTCTATCACGGTTGCGGCACTTACCGCAGGTGATGCGTATTCAGGGCTTAGAACAGTAGTGACGGCCAATAACCCAGCTAATACATATGGTGTTTCTGGTTATTTTGAGGCCGATCTTACCGGAACTCTTGCAAGTGAAATATATGGTTTCGGTTCTTGGATAAATTTCGATGTGGACGCTAAGTGCGGTAGTCACGGGATTTATGCTCAGGATAATGGAATTTATGCCCCCGCTGCGATGGGTTCCGACATTTCCAGTGCCAAGTTGGTTATCGGAATGCGGATGGAATGTGTGATTGATGATGGCCAGAATCCCGGTTCATTGTTCTTGTTTAGCACAAACATCTACAGCAATACTTTGACAGCTCTTTTTGATGTCAACGCTATTGTGGATATGGGAGGCGCATCTGGTGCGGCCACTGGTAATGACTATAAAATCCCGTTGATTAAGGATGCTACTGCGGGCCAGGTTTGGTACGTAAATTTGTATCATGCTTAACCAAGAAAGGGGAAGTTTTAGAATGGAATTGCTCGTATTTGAAAGATTGATATTGCTCAACATTTTGCCTAAAGAGGGCGACTTCACCACCCTGAAGATTGTCCGAAAGTTGCGTGAAGATTTATCCTTTTCGGAAGAGGAACATGCAGCATTACAATTCAAACAAGAAGGTGGTAATGTTCAATGGAAACAAGGTGGCGATATCCCGAAAGAGATTTCTGTTGGCGAAAAGGCAATGGATGTAATTGTCAACACTCTTAAAAAACTCGATAGGGACAAGAAATTACAAGAATCCCATTTTGCTATTTACGAACGGTTTGTAGAACAAGGAGGGTCATAACAATGATTTGTCCATCATGTAACACAGTATTTAACGGTGCAAAAGGTGCCTGCTTCTCATGTGGGTCTGAGATTGAAAAGTCAGATCCAGTGAAAAAGGTAGAGGATAAGATTGTTACCACTATCGGCAAGGTGGCTACCAAAAAGAAATAACCCCTTTCAGGTAGGGGATATTTACCCGGCCCCTACCTTTTTATCCCGAAAAATGGAGGGATACGCAATGTCATTCACACTAATATCAGCAAATCGTTACATAGCTAAATCCACAGATACCAAACTCACCACCAGTATCAACCTCGGTGCTACTTGCTATGAAGAAAATACTGGGTACATGTATATCTTCAACGGATACGCATGGATACCCAAGCCAACCGTGCCCGACCAGACCGTAAATTATAAGCAAATTTCTCTAAACCAAGCCGCTGCTGTATACGACGTAATGACGGCCACGGCTCAGGCATTGTTCATCGACGCGGTGATTGTTAGTGTTCCCGATGACCTCCATTCAGTAGCCACTTTCACCGGCATTAGTGTCCAGACTGACGATGGCACACCAATTGTTTTATGTTCCAGTACCGCCGCTGCGAAGGCCAATCTAACCGGAAATTTTTACTCCGTATATCGTGGCCCTTCCGTAACGGCAGCTACGAAAAAGGTTCAATTAACCATCATTGGCGCGACGGCTGGTTCCGGCAAGGTTGCGGACATAACTGTTTTTTGGCGACCTCTTGTGGCTGGTGGATACATGCTTAATGCTTAATGCTTAATACTTAATACTTAATTATTTTATACATTATTTACATTTTTTACATTTACGCTTTTGTGTAGAGGAGGAATGGCTAAATGGGTGATCTTCAAAGGGAAGATGAACTTCGTAGAATAGCAGACCTTGCAGCCCAGTCCGCAGCCGAAACAGTGGTAAGAGTTGCAGCCGCCGCCGCTGACCAGGTAACTTTAAATGCCGTCCATGCTGCACAAGCATTAAGTGAGGCTACCAAAATTGATCTTGGCTATATCAAGGCTGAACTTGCAGACATCAAGGTTCGGCTTGACAGTAAATTTGTGACCATTGAATGCTTTGAACCAATTAAGAGTATTGTGTATGGTCAAGTGGCATTAATTCTTATTGCAGTAGTTGGTGGGGTATTGGCAATGATAATAAGAAAAGGATAATGATAATAGGGGATACCATAAGGAATAAACGTCACTTTATTATAGAAGGATTCTGGCTGTTATGTTAATATTTTACACTCCTTCATACTGTAAACTATATATTTTATCATGTGAATATGGTAAGTATCCAGAGTGTCCCAAGCATCCAACATTAATACAACCATGTAAATATCAAGTAAAAAGAGAGGAGTTAAGGAATGGTCAAGCCGGAAATCAAAGTTAAGATAGATGATGCAGCCCATTTACATAACCTTGATCCAGACTTAGTTGAAGCGTTTGTTATGACGGAATCCAGTGGTAAGCCAGGTGCTACCCGCTATGAACCTGCTTTTTATCGTAAATACATATTACCTATTTTGATGCACAATGTGATTGATGAGCACGAAGCAAAAGGAAGGGCCACTTCCTGGGGGTTGATGCAAATAATGGGCCAAGTTGTGCGTGAAATGGGATTTGCCGGCCCTTTTGAAGAACTATTTGAACCATGCAAGGGGTTGGACTGGTCATGCAAGTATCTCAAACGTAAATTTGATAAATACGAAGATAATGGCCTCGATGCAGTGATTGCATCCTATAATGCTGGCTCACCTCGTAAATTACAAAATGGAAAGTACGTTAATCAGGGGTACGTGGATAAGGTAAACAAATACTACGATCAGATCAGGAAAGGAGGTTAAGGTGAAAGAATTCTTTGCAAACCAGATAGCAATGGCATTGATGTTGTTTGCTATTATAGCTATCGGATCGTTAATAGTTATTGGAGTAGATGCAGATCAGATTATTATTCAAATCATTACTGCAACTGGTGCACTTGTAACAGGTGTCGCAATTGGACGAACACCAGGCATGAACCAACGATCAACAGATACAGTAACGAATATAACTGAATCAGTCAAAAAGGAGGATAAAGTAGATGAGAAAATATAAACAGAATAGAGTTGTGTCAATAATGGTTGTGATGGTTACGATGGTTGCAATGTTTATGGTTGCAGGTTGCGCTTCTATGGGTGCTACCAATACTACATCAACCAACATTGGTGTAACAGCGTACGAAACCGCAGGGGCTACCTTAACCTCTGCTTACAATACGGAAAAGGCGATGCTCAAGGCAGGAATAATTACTTTAGCCCAAGACTCCTCATTCCAGACTGGAGTTTATGCAAAAGCAGTAACTTGCTATCGTGGGATTGGAACAGCCGCTATTATGGTATTGACAGCTACCGATTCCAATAGTAAAGTGACAGCACAGGCTAAATTCGATGCTTTGAATGCTCAACTTCCTACTTTAATTGCAGATGTTACCAAGTTTCTTACGGAGGTTAAACGCTAATGGATCCAGCAACTATAGCAGCATTGGTTTTAGGACTTGAACAGGCAATTGCCGGTATTTATCAGATTATCAATAATGCAGGACTATCACCGGACGATACGCAGGCATATATTGCCCGAATAGTAGCAGCACAATCAGATGTTCCCGAACCCAAAGAAGGATAGTAAAAATGGCAAAGACTGGAAGGGTTAATCAGATTGCAGATGCTAAGAAAACCAAGAAACAAAAAGCTAAAGGTAAAAAGAAAAAGTAATAATAACTAATTAAAAGTGACTGTAGTGGCGGCGGGTGGCTTGCCACCATGACGCGCCGACACGCAAGGAACGTAATGAGGTGCAAACCATGATCGTAAAAGTGTATGCTGAACCATCCATTGAACCCGTCACACTGGCGGAATTCAAAATAGCAAGTGGTCTCGATAGTGGCACTTTTGATGGGAACCTTACTCTTGTCCAATGTCTTGCCTATGGTTCACATGCCATTGCCAACAATTACACTACCCACATTGGCACGGGTGTTGACGTTCTCGGAAAGCAGGCGGAAGTTCTTCTTCATTGCGGAACCAATGGTGCGACTGGCACAAACGATACGAAGATTCAGGAATGCGACACGTTGGCTGGAACCTATACCGATTGGGCCATTGGTGCCTTTGATCAGGTCACGACCACAAACGACAATACGGATTTCAAGAAGGTTTATACCGGATCAAAACGCTATATTCGGACGGCCTCCAAAGTTCTCCTCGCCGCCTGCGAATTCGGGACTTCGATTCTCACCAATGCACCTATGGTATCCGATGATGATGAACTAAATGATTGTATCACCAATGGTCGTCTTTCTGTTGAAAACGATACCGGGAAGAAAATCATGGAACAGGTGTGGGATTACTACCCAGGAAGTTGGCCTTGCGGTGATCGCATTAAAATTCCCTTTGGTAATCTTCGCAACGATACTGGGCATGAGCCTATCGTCAAATGGAAAGACATGGATGGAACCGAAACGACGCTAACTGCCGGGACCGACTATCTGGTTGAGACAAATGGCACCCAGTGTGGATTTATTGTTTTGCCGTATCAGGGTGTTTGGCCTTCGGGAACTCTTTACCCAAGTAACGCAATTTCAATAAGATTCACTTGTGGGTACGCGACGCAAGCAGAAGTTCCGAAATCTATCAAAAGTGCAGTGAAAAGGATGGCGGTGAATCTCTATGTGAATAAAGGTGACAATACAACCGGCCAAACGGTTATTGAAGACAAAACATATGATCGTATGTGCAATATTGTAGGCCGTCTGAACGATATGGATTTTATCTAATGAAATTAGGTGATATGACAAAATTCCTTACATTCCAAGCTCCTTCCGGCTCCCCGGTTACGTGGACTACCATATTCACGTGCAAGGGTGCGGTCTGGCCGTTGAACTCAGCGGAGTCCCTGCAATCTCTCGCATTGGGTGGCACCATCACCGGCAAGATTCGTATTCGATACCGGCCCGTGAGTATTAAACCAACGTGGCGTGTGGTGTGTGGAAGTACAATATACTCAATCGTCGGCCCACCTATCAATTTGAGTGGTAAAAATGAATATTACGAAATACGAGTTAAAGAGATTGTGTAAGCCGGAAAGGAAGTTATGAAAGTAAGAATCGTAAATAGTAATGGCATAGGACATGATACAGAAGTTTATGATGCTGAAACCGGGGAGAAGATAAAAGGTATTTATTCAGCAACAATTCGTTGTCATACCAATGAATTTGTTAGGGCTGAATTATCATTCAATATTCCCAAGGTTGATATTTTTGCTATTGCTAAATTAAGTGATGAGACGAAGAAAGAATTAAGGTTGCTTAAGGAATTGTTGGTAAGAATTGATGATATGGAAAAGGCACAAAAGGAAGTTATCTAATGCAGATACTTATCGACGCAATAACAGCAAAGTTACTTGATTCCAATGTGTACAACGATGTTGGTGGCCGGTGCTATTACGACACCTCGGATACTGATGACCTTCCTCGCTTGGTCTATTCAATAGTGTCCGGCGTACCCGATAACGTATTCCAGAAAACTGGTGAATCAGTCCTTATCCAATTCGACCTATTCTCAGCATTATCAGCAGGCAAAACGCAGATAACCACGATGTGCGCCGATCTTATTACTTTATTAGATGATTGTACCTTGACCATCACTGGCAAGAATTGTGTGCTATTCCAGCGTCAGAATTTAGTTACTATGGTTGAGGATTTATCAGCGTTGCAAGATGGATCGAGCATCGCGCTACACTGGGCGGTGGATTATACTGTTGATTATCAGGCTACATAATGGAAACTTTTAAAAAATGTCAATGTGGATGTGGAGGGGATTTAATCCCTGGCAAGCCTCGTCGGGGAAGATTCCGCAAAGAGGTTGTGTTTATCCACGGACACAATAACAGGGGGATAACTTTTACACCTGAACATGCGGCAAAGATTGGGAAGAATGCAATAGAACGACATTTCACAAATGATATGCGTCAAGAAATTTGCCAGATGTACGTTGAACAAAAAATGACTGCAAAAGAGATAGCGGAAAGGTTGGGAACGGGCAGAGATGTCATTCTTAAACGATTAAGAGAAGAAGGTGTTGAGATAAGAAATTTAGGGATGTACCGCAAGGGGGTTGTTGTATCGGATGAAACAAGAGAAAAGTTAAGAGAAGCAACAAGCAAACGGTTTGAGAACCCCGAATACGCCGCACATCATACAAAAATGATGAGAAATATGATAAGGAAAGAATGGACTCCTGAGAGGAAAGCATCTTTTACAAGGTTGATGAAAGGTAGAAAACATACTGAAGAAGCAAGGGCAAATATGAGTGGACGGTGTGGTGTTTTGAATTCATCATTCGGGGTTCCTAAAACTGCCGAGTGTAAAGAAAAAATAACAATATCGCTTAAAAAGAAATGGCTTGACCGCGAATATGTTTTGATGATGGGGGCAGCACGGAGCATAAAGCCAAATAAACCGGAATCGGCCTTGATTAAAGTGCTTGACGAAATGTACCCCGGTGAGTGGAAATACACAGGTGATTTTAGCTTTGTTGTCAATGGTAAGAATCCTGACTTTGTAAATTGTAATGGTCAGAAAAAAATCATCGAATTGTTTGGTGATTATTGGCACAGAGGTGAGAATCCACAAGATAGAGCGGATATATTTAGCCCTTTTGGTTATGAAACACTTGTAATTTGGGAACGTGAACTTAAAAACATGGGGAAAGTAAAAAGTAGAATTAAAGAATTTCATAAACATAAGGAATGTACCTACCAATCAACATAAGAAAGGATAGTAATGGATTTCCAAACTCAAAAATGGGTGTGCGATTTAATGGTAAAGATGATTCCTAAGAATGTAATTACTATTTTGGAACCTACCCCCGGTGAAGGAAATTTAGTAAAGGCATTGGATGGATACCAAGTAACTGCTCCGTCTAATTTTTGGGATGTGAGTGGTAATTTTGATGCAGTTGTAATGAACCCACCATTTTCACCGATGCAGCAAGGTTACAAGATTTTATCTACCGTGATGGGGATGTCAGATATTATTATAGCACTTATGCCGTGGCTTACCATTATAAATTCAGAAAGAAGAACCAAAGGAATTGTTGATTTCGGACTAAAATCAGTGACACATTTACCACGGAATGCTTTTGCTGGTGCAAGAGTTCAGACTTGCATTCTTAATATGCAAAAAGGTTACAGTGGAGGTACATCTTTATTACAGGCAATTAACGCATAAGAAAGGAGTTTTATGATTCGCAAATGGTTCGAAAGGATGTTCAAGGAAGAGGGATCGAAACTTATCGAAGAGAGGATAGACCAATCTTTTCGGGTCAGGTTTCTTGAAGGGATGCAAAAACTTGAGGTCAAGGATGGTGACACTGTGGTGATAAAAACACCCCTTGCGTTATCCGCACAAACTCACAAGAATTTAAGGGAAGCGATTAAACAACAGATTAAAGACTTTGGATACAATGTCAATGTCATGCTTCTGGAAGAAGGAATGGATATTGGCGTGTTGACAAAATAGGGCATAAAGAAAGGATAATCATGGAAAAGAAGCTCGAAGATATTACCCGCAAGGAATGGGTAGCCTACCGGTGGATTGAAATCCCCCCTACAATGGATGATTCGGACGATGAGCGCATATTCCGTACCGCTGGCAAACGAACGCCTGACGAAGCCTACTCTGCCCTCGAAGAATGGGAGATGACGGCAGAGGATCGTGGGGCAGATGTTGAACCCGAACCAGAGAAAGGAGTAGTGCAATAATGGCAAAGGCAAAGATAAAAGAAGTTGCCACTGAACCAATAATTGTTGAAGTTGACCTTGACATGGATAAACGCCGATTAGATTTCATTACTAAGTTTATCCTCGATTCTGGCTCGGACGACTTACCCACATTCGGTGGTAGTTACGTAGGTGGTATTTTTCTCCAGCAAGTTCCAAGTGAATTAGCCTCTTGTATCAAAGCCATCCTCGATTCTGGTGTTGAGATTTCTTCCTATCTTGAAATCGGTGTTGCATCTGGTGGTACGACATTCATAATAAATCATTTCTTCCATCCTTCTCGTATTGTCCTAATCGACGATAACAAACATCCGAAGACTAAGTACCGTTCTACAATTCTACGAGGAATTGTAACTGAGCAAATTGTTGGCAATTCCCACACTCCTGCTATAATCAATAATGTAATCGGCCCATTTGATCTCATACTATTAGATGGTGATACTGGCTATGATGCTACTATGGCTGACATATCCAATTACACACCCCATCTTGCCAAAGGTGGTTTTTTGATCCTACATGATACTGCCAACAGTGGACAGGGTATCTACCATGTAGTAAAGGAATTAGCACATGGAACTAATGACTTTACCTTAATTGGTGAATGGATTGCAGATTCAGGGCCATCTTGCGGCATAGCGTTGTTTAGAAAGGAAGGATAGATGACCAAATATCCTTACATCATCATGGCACCTCCTTACCGCAATAGTTCAGGTGGCGTTCGCGCTCTATATGAACTCTGTAACCATCTTGAATCCGCTGGTTACGAAGCTAAGATATTCCAAGGTGGGGAAGCGCCTCCAAGTTCCATAGTCATCTACCCAGAAACCGTATCTGGAAATCCAATGAATGGCCGTACAGTGGTTCGATATGTTCTTAATCATCCTGGCCTATTAGGTGGTGATGATTCATACAATCCCAGTGAACTTATCTTCACCTACTCTCCTGTGTTCTACCCTACTGCGTCATTATTAACTGTCCCTATCATCGAACCATTCTTTCGCGATTATGGTCTCCCCCGTTCTGGTGGATGTTTTTGGATTGGGAAAGGTGAAGATAAGGTTGACGAGATTCCTGAAACAAAAGGGCTAACGGAAATCACTTACGATTGGCCGGAGACCAGACAAGAATTAGCTAAATTACTCAATGAAAAAGAAATCCTCTACTCCTACGACGATTGCACAGCACTTACTTATGAAGCACGGCTATGCGGATGCAAGGTAGTAGTAATACCCGGTGGACAAGTTGGCCCTTCATACGATGAATTGATAAAGGACTTTGATGCACAATTAGATCGGTTTATCCGGATTACTCAAGATGCAGCAGAGATAAAGTTAAAAATGTCGTTTGGAGTACTTATAAATGATCAAGTTCGATTCGACATGGTTCTTCGTCAATCTCAAATAGAAGGTACATTAAATTATATTCATAATCCAGAATCAGCTACTAAAGGGTTGAATATACTATTAGATAAGGCTGAAAACGAAGGTGCTGATATCTGCTGCCTCGTACACCAAGATATGTACTTTCGTTCTGGTTGGGTTGATCAGGTACGCTATCAAATATCCATGCTACCTGAATCTTGGATTGTTGCAGGTGTAATAGGCAAGGATGCTAATGGGGTAATTTGTGGTAAGTTCCATGACATGCGTATTCCCGATCATTTTGACACGTCCGATATTCATTCATTCCCTCATCCCGCATGTTGCTTTGATGAATGCGTGATAATTGTGAACATGAAAAAGGGGTTCAGGTTCGACCCCGGTTTAACGGGATTTGATTTGTACGGGACGATGTGTTGCTTGCAAGCGTGGGAAATGGGTGGAAGTAGTTGGATTATAGACGCATTTTGTGAGCACTACTGCATGAGGAAATTTTCATGGAGTCCAGATTCCTTATTTATCGAGAATTATAAAATGCTTCATGATAGATTTAGTAGTAGATGGAAATTGGATTCAACAGCGTTAGGCTTGTCACCGGATGCTGAGGAGAGATTAGTCCAAATTAAAGCATTTATGACATCGGCTGCACCAGAAGAGGTATAAATATAATGGGGTATCCTTCCGAAGAAACAAAAGCAAGAATAAGTGCATCAAATAAAGGGAAAGAGATTTCAGCGGAACGGGTTAGAAGAACATTAACAAGGAGGATACCAAGCTCGTTGGAATCGAAATTTGAAGATATTGTTAATAAATATAATCTTCCATATAAATTTGTTGGTGATGGGTCATTCATGCTTGGGAATAGAAACCCAGACTTTATTAATATTAATGGGGATAAGATTGCTATCGAAGTCTATGCCCGATATTATAAATTAAGATGTAATGAAACAATAGACGGATGGAAAGAAGAACGGTGCCGGATATTTGCGGAATATGGGTGGAGTATTATATTCTTTGATGAAACACAAGTAACTGAATCGAATGTTTTGAGGGAACTGAGGCCGCCGCATGACCGACGATAGCAAAAGAATTTGCCAAGCAATCATTCGAGCAGCAAAAATGTTAATAAAATTGCTTGAAGATTTAATGAAATAGAAGTAGAATGCAACTAAAAAGTGATTGAGTCAGTGGATACTGGAAGAGACGAAAAAGGAAAATTCATTAAGGGTAGTAAAGTAAACCTTGGTTATGTCCATTCTACTGCCCGAAGAGAAAAGTTTTCAGCAAGGTTGCGGGGAGTGGTTTTATCTGATGGACACAAGGAAAATATACGGATTGGAATGTTGACATCAGATAAAACTATTGGTCGTCCTAAAGGTGGAATTCCTTGGAATAAAGGGATGAAACGAATTAATGGTGATCCGATTCCAACATATACTTACCCTGAACTTTCAGAAGAATCGAAAAGGCATAAATCAGAAGCAAGGATGGGGAAGCATTATTCTTCAAAGACGGAATTCAAAAAAGGGATGGTGCCGTGGAATACAGGAAAACAATGGGATGAGACAACCTTGGAGAAAATGCGAGCATGGCATCCAACAGAAGAAAGTAAAGCAAAAATGAGTAAATCACACATGGGGAAGGAACTTACTGCTGAACACATAAGGAAATGTTTAACAAGACGAACCCCAACATCATTGGAGAAGAAGTTTCTTGATATTGTTGAAAAGAATGGTCTTCCTTATAAATTTGTTGGTGATGGGTCGTTTATGATTGGACGCAAGAACCCTGACTTTATTAATATTAACGGGGATAAGATTGCTATCGAAGTCTATGCCCGATATTATAAATTACGTCATGCCGAAACAGTTCAAGAATGGATGGATGAGCGACAAAAGGTGTTCAGAGAATATGGGTGGACGGGAATATTCTTTGATGAAACCCAGGTAACTGAAAAGAATGTATTAAAACAGTTAGGAATAGTGTAGTAATGAATACATAACAATTGGAATATCCCTCTAAAGACGCATATTCCGATAGGTCAGTTGCGCACATGCCCCGCTGAAATTGATAATAATTCGATTTCCGGGGCATTTTTTATTGTCCTCGGTAAACAAAGGAGGATTTTCAAAATGAAAATCAGTGGTGTGAACGGTAAGGTCATGTATGGCAGCGTAGTTGTTGCTAACATGGTATCATGGTCAATGAGTGGATTCAGTTTACCAGTTACTTCGGCACCTACTGCGTTCGGTGATACAGGAACTAAGGTTTACGAAGTAGCGGAATTGGGTGAGGCTGGAACCATTGAATTCAATGGCAACTACGATCCAGCGGATACCAATGGTCAGCTTGCATTGTCAGCAGTGTGTCAGGCTGGTACACATCTGACTAATATCTACCTGTATGCCAATGTTTCTACCTTCTGGCGTGTAGCGGCTGGTGGGTACATCATCGTCACGAAGGCTAATGCCGTGACCTTGCCTCGTAACAATTTCGGCACCATTTCCTTCTCCGGACAGGTTTCAAGTCAGGCGATGGAGCAGGTGGGTACGGGAACCTAATCTAACTTAATGCAAGAACTGGGAGGTTTGGTAATAATGCCAACCTCCCCATAACCATCCTACGGGATAGAAAGGCAGTAACATGCTAATATCTTTAGACACTGCACAGGGGGAATGGTTTCCTTTCCAGAACTCCAAAATTGATCCGGTAACTGGGGAGCCTGTATTTGATGATCCGGTTACAGATGCTAAAGTTCAGATTCGCGCCATGACTCCTTTTTTTGAGGAACGGATAGCCAAGCGTAGACGTCAGACTGAACATGTCATGAACCCCAAGACTCGCCAGATGGAACGTATATCGTTTTATGCTGAGTTATCGGTTGAAGAGGCTAAGGATGAACGTGATGATGCCTTTGATTTCGCCATTACGGGCATTGAAGGATTCAAAGACGCTAAGACTGGCAAGATGATAGAGTGTGATCGAGCAAGTAAATTAGCCTTGATGAAAGTGCCGGTATTTGACAGATTCTTTGCGCGATGCCAACAGTTATTGTCCAGTTCAGGGGTCAAGGAAAAGGAACAGGTAAATTTTCCGATTGGGCAGCCTACATAACTCTATGGGGTGGTGCTGACCCTATTTTCTGCCCCACCGTTTGCACGGCGATGTTTGCGGAAAGGAATCCACCTGAAGATACACCGTGCGATAATTGCACAGATGAACGTAAGAGGGTGGTGTTAATACCGGAAAATGAAGTTGCAGCTAAGATTTATCTCCTTGTCAGATCACAGTGTGAAGTTAGATGGAACGGTGAACAGGATATAGAGATCGACCTCAACCATTTAGCACTCTGGAAGGCGATTGAAAAGTTTCCAGGTGGGGTACGTGATGAATGGGGAACATTCAATAAGGTGCTTAGGGCATGGCACGTTTCGCAACGGTTGAAGAGGGATAGCGAGGGGTAGCGATGGCGGTCCAATTCAAACTTGATATGTCAAAATGGGATACTGAGTTTTTCCATGATGCTCTTGACAGAGTTGAATCTGCTGCTGATGTTATCCGTGATAAGGCAAAGGTAAAACTAAAGACAAGTATTACATCGGCAAGAGGCAATCCCCCACCGTCACTTGCTGGTGAACGGTGGAAAGAACATGGTCCATATACTAAAGGCAATACAGCATCATATACAGCTCGATACCATAAGGAAATGGTAAACACTATCCGTACCGTCCGGTCAAAAGACCCAACCGTGAAAAATATATGGGTGATGGCTGGTGCATATGATCCTTGGTGGGCGTTGCAAATTGAATACGGTCGTGGAGGATGGAAGGGCGGTAAAAAACCTTTCTTCCGTCCAGCAATGAAAGAATCAGAGAGTGAAGTTATTTCCATTTGCGAGAATGGCGGTGGGCCGCGAGGGGTTAAATAATGGCTAAAAAACCAGTTGGTGAAATGGTTATAAGTCTCGATTTGGAGACTGCCGCTTATACTAAAGCTCAACAGAAAATACTTTCCGAATCAAAAGAAGCTGCAAACACTATCAATGGCAACTTTAAGAGATTGGGAGTTACTTCTGACGAACTATACGCTGCAATGGCAACAAGAGCTGAAGCATCTTTTCGTAAAATTGGTTTATCTGCGAAGTCCTCACTTGCTGAAGTAGAACGGTCATACGCGGCGATGGTGTCCAGTATCAATACATCAAAGAAACAGATGGCTAAAAACCCCCTTTTTGAAACTCTTGGTATCCGGTCGGTGGCAGCAATTGAAGCACAGAAAGCGGCTGTCATTGCCTCTTATGATGCCATTAAGACAACCGGAAATCATACGGCGCAAGATTTAGTAAATATCGAGAGAGCTAAAAACGAAAAACTCAAAGAGTTGAACAAGGAGATGACCGGCCATCATGAGATGTCGTTGGCCTCTATGCAACGCGCGGTGTTAAGATTCTATGCTACCATGTATGTTGCAAGTACTGCTATTGACTATTTATCAATGCCATTTGTTAAGGGGTTTAAGGCTGTTGAGGAGTACAACACAGCAATAGCTTCAATGGCGGCGATGGTTGTCACCTTCGGGCAAAATATTAAAGAGTTGTCTCTTGAAGATCAGTGGAAAAACGCACTGGCTTATTCCACTGCCATCATCCCAGTTCTTGAGAAAATAGCCGCAAAGACATTGTTATCAGGTCAAGAAACAATCGCTCTCGCCAATGCCTTTGCTCGTTCCGGTGTATTTCTTGATGAAAACAATAAGAAACAAATTGACGCATTTACAAAAATATCCAATGCTCTCCCCTTGATGACACAAGGTCAAGAAATCACCCGCCAAATCAACACAGAAGTAAGGTCATTGATGACGGGCATGAATGTACATTCGTCAATGATGCTCATTACATTGCGTGAAATTGATCCTGAAATAGAAAAGCACATGGCGCAATGGCGAGCAACTGATACTGTTCTTGAACATATCGGTGAATTACTCAAAGGATTTGGGCCAGCAACATCAATTATTGAAAAGCAATGGCAAGCAGTAAAAACATCCTTGGATACCACGGTTACGCAGATACTTCGTGGTACGATGAAGCAAGCCTATGAAGACATAATTGTATTAACACAAGAGCTGGATAAATGGTTGCAAACCAATAAGCAATCAATTGCTGACACGGTAGACCAATTACGTGCGACCGCTAAAATGTTGAAGCTAATTTACGACACGGCTCCGTCTGGAACATTTGAAGCTGCAAGTATGGGAATAATTGGTAAAATCTTATGGGGTAATCAAGTCGGGTTGATGATAGCAGCTATTTCTTTGATAAATAGCAAACTTAAAGAAACTGGTAATAATCTCGGTGCTCTTCCGAAGAAAGCATTTGATGCTTGGGAGGCAATAAAGAACATAGGAACTCGTCCAGGTCCACAAGAGGTAATGGTTCCTTTTGTGGCCAAACCCGCACTCACCGCTCAAGAGAAGGCTAATCTCAATGTCATCAAAATAATGAAGATGATGGATGAGACTATTAACAAGAATCATAAAGAAAGTATTGCTGAATATGACAAACAAACAAAATTACAATTCGCGGCGTTTAAGGATGCTGGTGCATCGGAAAATTATATCAATAAATACCTTGAAAAGAGGAAGATTCTCAAGGAACAACAATTCTCTCTTGATAAGAAATCTAATGATGATGCTAAAAAAGCCGCTGAAGAGATGAAAAATCTTCAGGAAAAGATATGGAAACTAACAGAAGACGTTCAGTTATCAGGGTTAGATGGTTCTCGTAAAGCATTTGAACAAAACCGGATTGAAGCAGAAAAACTACGTAAAGAATTCGAGAATACAAAGGGATGGGATAAATTAACCGAATCCCAAAAAACAGCAGTATTTGCTACCATTGATGCCAGTCAGAAGATGAAAGATCAGTTGGTTGTCAATAATATGGTGCAGAAAAGTAGGGAAGATAATGCAAAAGCCGCAGAGAAGGATGCAGCGGCCACCAAGAAAATAAATGATGACTACGATAGGTTAATGAATACAGTGGCTCCCGTAACTGATCGAACTTACGAAATGGCAAGGGCTATTGAGGAGATTACTGCAAAGTTCGAGAAGGGTACTCCTGCATGGCAAGAGGCAATAGATAAGGTAAAAGCGTTCAATGATGAGGTTAGTAAACAATCAGGAATATCCATTGCACAAAAGGAAGCAGATAAAGCCCGCAAGATGGTTACGTTCTACAAGGAGATCGGTCTTAACCGGGATGAGTATTACAAGGCATCATTGGTCTGGATAGAGAAAGAAGCGAAAGTAAAGGAACTCGAATACGGAAAGGATTTCGATAAGGCCAAGTGGGTTGCAGATCAAAAGTTTCTTCTTTATAACGAAGCAGAGAAAAAAATCTATGACATGCAGCTCTCATATCTCAAGGATATGGGACAGGAATATACAAAGCAATATCGTGATATTGCTATTATGAAAATTAAAAATGAAGCTGATAAACTTGAACGAGAATTTCAGAACGCTGAAGGTGGATCGAATTTAAGTTCTTCTGCATATGCCGAAGTTGAAGGTGAGCGTAAAAAGACGCTATTATTAATGGATGAATACGCAATTCAATTAAATAATTATGCTAAATATTTGGAGGGAATGGGAGATTCAGTTGGTGCAAATAAGGCTATTAATGCAGCAAAAGAAATGTCGGCAAAGAAAATAGAATTTAGTAATAGAGTAATGGAGAATGATATAAAGAATCAAAAAACGATGTTTGATAAAGCTGCATGGATTGCTAATGAAACAAAGAAGTTGGATAAAACTATATTTGAAGGTAAGATGTCGAATGTAGAAAAGGTTGTTAGTGGCTTCGGCAAAATGCTTGATGCTGCAATGACTGCATACGATAAAGAATCTTCTGAATATAAGCGTTTGTCAGAATGGAAAAAGGGTGTTTTAATTGCAGAACAAGCTATTGAAATTGCTAAAAATGCACAGATAGTTGCAAGTAACCTTGGGTTAATAACTTCCAACACTGGAGTAGCAATATCAAATGCAGGTGCGGCAGTGACGGGTGCTTCGATTGGTGTTGGACCTACAGGTTTTGCAACAGCAGCAGCAATGATAGCACTTATGGCAAGTGTGTTTGCTATGTACGGAATTGCTAATGGCAGTGGAAGCACATCTGTATCTGTACCAACGTCTCTCCCCGCGTCAACAGTATTAGGCGCAGAGGCCGGGACTGGCAGCGAATCCATTTCCAAATCATATGAGCTACTGCAAGACACCTACGACATGCAGTATCGGGAACTGGCCGATCTGAATAGCTCCATGAGCGAGCTCAACTCGAACATTACGGGGTTGATAACTTCCATTGTCAAGACGGGACTAAGTGGCTCTACTTTTGATGCCTCATCGATAATTGGCAACGCAGAGCAAACATGGCTGGACGCCGCTGATTCTACGATAGGCAGAATTTTTACAGGCCATTTGATTACTGATGCAATCTTTGGAGAAAATAGCCAGATAGGAAATTTCCTTACGAAGATCAGCGATACATTAACAAATTTATTTGGTTCAACTCTCGGTGCCATCTTCGGCGGCGATATTGAAAATACCGCTAACGCTACCCATGTATGGGCAAGCGGTGGCAAAGTTGGAGAACTGACTAATAAGAGTAACCCCAGCCAATCCGTAGCACAGGCCTACAACGTGTCCTGGTACAATGAATCTGGTGGTTATTTTGGCAGCGACAATAATTGGAGTTCCGTTAGCCCCAACCAGCCTTTAGACACTCAGACACAAGAACTTTTTACAAAAGTATTCAAAGGCATGAGCAAAACGCTGGTTGCCCTTTCAAAAAGTTTTGGTACTGATTTGGATACCGCTTTAAATTATGCCTTTGACGTTATCGACATTGATATTACCGGAAAAACTACCGATGAAATCAACAAGGCTTTTTCTGAAGCTTTTTCTAATGCGGCAGACACAGCAGCACAAACGCTATTTGGTATTTATTCCAATTATCAGAAAGTGGGGGAAGGATTATATGAGACTGCTGTCCGGTTGGCTATAGACAAGGAAGTTATTCTTGATACTTTGGAAATGACACGTCAATCGTTTGCTGGCACTACTCCAGAGATTATAGCCTTTAGTGAATCTTTGATTTCTATGGCAGGTGATCTGGATACTCTACGTTCGGCTGCTGAAACTTACTACGATAAATTCTTTAATGATTCGGAAAAGCAGACAAGATTACAAGGCCAATTATCTGCATCATTTACTGCTATGAATTTAGTTCTTCCTGCCACACGTGCTGAATATCGGGCAATGGTTGAAAGTCTTAATTTATATAACGAAGCCGATCAGGAACATTATATTACTATGATGAATTTAGCCGAATCGGCCGATCAATACTACACAGCATTAGGTGATGTTTTGGATGCACAAAACGATCTTACTGAATCCCTTAAAAACCAGCAGCAAACAATTAAGCAATGGCTGATTGATATAGCGATGTCCAACTTGGCACCGGCTGTTTCGGCTGAATCATATATTAATGAATACAATCGTCAAAAGTCATTAGCATTTTCCAATACAGCAACAGAAGAAGATGTATCTAATTATCTTAATTACGCCAAAACTTATTTAGAGTTTATGCGTACTTATGGTGGAAATTATCAGGAAACTTACAATAATGTAATTGAAGATGTAAGGCTATTAGGGGATGGTGTAGATTTGCAAATAGACCTTGCACAACGTCAATTACAAGCCCTTAACAACATCGAACTATACACTGCAACTTCGGCAGCAATGGCAGCTTCCAGCGCCAATAATTACACTAATCCTATTGAAGCATTATACGAGATGATATTGGGACGCAGTGCCGATCCAGGTGGCTATGCTTATTATTCTGGTTTATATTCCACAGGTTCTACATTGGCGGATATTGCAAATTCCATGTATAGTTCACCTGAATACACAGGTCATGCAAGCGGTGGATATTCTAATGTACCTGCCATCTTTGGTGAGGCTGGTGGTGAGTGGGCAGTTCCAACTTACGAGCCTCAGCGTTCCAGTTTTCTCAAGAAGGCGCCTCAATCATTCTGGGATAACTTAGGGTTGAATGGTGGCTCCAATAATACCGATGGTGGTGAAATGGTTATCCATGTTCATGTGAATGTTGATGGTAAGGAAATAGGAGATGTGGTAACTAAACAGATACCTCGTAACGGTGATTTGGCGGGTGCGATCAGGAGGATTGCAAACTAATGTCGGCAAAATATATTGCAAATTATTTTACTGGTACGGTAACTCCTGATTATAACGCCTCTATGGGCCTTAATGCACAGGGGACTATCAGTGAGGAATCATCCAAATCTCAGGCGATTCATTATGGGGTAGATGGTTCGGAAGAACGAATCAGTTTCGGAACTGCATCAATATTCTATGTTACCTACCGATTCAACCAGTTATCCGAATCTGATAGTGGGATTGTATTTGATTTCTACAACGATCCGACAAAAGCCAATGGCAAGCAGCGATCTTTTGAATGGAGCCATGTTGGTGATTCACATATCTATTGCGTTCGGTTTGATTGCGACCTGAAGCGTTCTGGAAATTCCGTATCCAGATATGGCTACCCTGATATTCGATTGAAGATATTAGGGGTAGCTCATGCCTGAGACTTTTTCTACTCGACAATTAGCGGTTATCGCGGCTGCGAACAAAAATGTATACTGGCTATTTCGTGTCATAGACAACCTTGGCACGGAATATCACTGGTCTACTGGTACAGTGCCGGCCGGGACAGGAACGCTTAATGTAGGGGCTGTGGAGGCACCTGGTAGCTATACAGATTCAGAGTGGGATACTGCACATACATTCAAGATTACCAACTTTTCCGGGATTACTTTACGTAGGTCTAAATCTGAGTCTGGTATCCATGCTCCTAACGATGTTAATTTTACCATTATTAACGCATCCAATACCCTTACTGCGTCCAATTTCAATAATGGTCAAGTTCGTATTGCACTGGTTGTCGATGATGGATTAGGCAAACAGGTAATAGGTTCGTGGCGATTCCGGATTAAATCAGCATCTCCGTATAATCAGCAGATTGATATTGTTTGTGAGGATTTCCTTCAACAATATCTTATCGGAACATACCCAAACACACGTCTTATTTCTGATATATTTCCGGTTGCAGAAGATACCAGCACACCAAAAGATACTGTTTGTGTTCCGGAACCATACGGCACTTGCTATATTCCATTGCGATCAGTGTACGCTGGAACATCGAGATATTACTTGTTAGGTGATACGGTTAACGCATATACTATTTCCGAGATCCGATCACCATCATCTATGGGGACAAAGATAACATGGGCATCACCTACTTATACCTTTACTCAATCCACTAAGACAGATGTTGATGCTACTAATTGGCGAGTATTCCAGCCGATAATTGTTGATTCCAATTCCGATGGGGTGGTTGATGCTTCTGGGATATGGGTATCCGGCAGCACAATACTTGATGTTCCGACGAAGTTCAGTAAGGCGAATACTGTATCCACAACCAATCCCGCTGACATTATCCGGATTGTGCTGCGTAATATGGGAGTTCTGGATTACGATTTGAACCTTGTTTCCTTTGATACGGCGAAGGCTACCTTTACATCCTGGGGCTTAACTTGGAACTTCGCGTTTTGGTACAAGGAAGATCGAAAAACGGTATTATCAAAACTCCTTGCGATGTGCCATTCATGCCTGGTGGTTGGTGAACAGATAAGCTTGCAAGTTTTATCTAAAACATCTCAGAAAACCATTACATCTGCTGAAGTCCTTAAATCACAGGAATCCGGACCGTCAAGCTTCAAATACACCGATGCAGTTGCTGAAGTTAATTCTGATTCTGCTTATGTGGCATGGCAGCAGGCCGGTGAATCGCAAGACACATTCTTGAAAACATTAGTGCCTGCAAAAACAACAAAACTAACTATCGGGTCGGAGTGCGTCGAGTTCCCTGGTGTGCAGGATACGCAGCATATCCAGAAACTCGGAACATTATACTACCAGCGAAAATTTCTCAAGAGTGCTGATGTATCCTGCACACTAAAAGGTACATGCCTTGCACTTCGGCCTGATGACGTAACTACAATTAATTATGCGGATTTTGGTGGTTCATATGATGTGTTAATTGATGATATTACTATTAATCCGGATGCTTCTCTTGATATTCGCGCAATCAAGTTTTCTGTTACGATGGATGATTGGGCTGACCTCAATCCCGGTGTTATTACGATTGCAACCGATACGACAACCGGCACCTACTCCATTGTCATATCCGGTCCTGACTCTACAACCACCGCCTTACCTAATGCTTTACCGGGAAGGTTACGAATAGGGCAGACGACAAGTTTTATCCTGCTCGATCCTGACACGCCGGAGATAACATTATATGATAACAGCGTTGAAAAGATTAAGTTAGGTGAACTGGATACGAATATATACGGATTACGTGGCAAGGATGCTACCGGTAAAACAATCTTCGAGTTGCGTACTGATGAAGACCCGTTCATTGATACCTATGCAAACCAGAAAGCTCTTGAACTTGAATTAATGAAGATGAACTTCCAGATTATTGCATGGGCACAATTTGCTATTTACGATGCGTTTAATGATGAAACAAAACGTGCTGATCCGGAACCGGCAATATTCCAATGCACAGTAGAAAAGAGCCAGTTAATATCCGGTGGTGTAGTTGCGGATAGAGCTTACGGATTTACAAGTAAAACATATTCCAATATCACAACCATTGAAACCGGGACATCCACTTCTGTTGGTCTTAACTTTTTAACTGATACCGGCAAAAGCTGGTTTACAGATCAATGCACGAACCTTACGCTTGTTGATAGTGCTGCATCAACTTTTACAGTTACAAGCAATACACCAAATACACTTACAATATCTGGAACTCCTGTGGCTGGTGCATATTCTCTAAAAGATGACAATCCAACTTCTTTTGTTGCATTTATGTCTTATTTGGATTCTTCAAATGGAGGATATGGATATATTAGATTAGAGGTGAGTTTTGATAATGGAGGTCACTATCAAACTGTTTATGATTCTTCTGATAGTACAGATTATCTTGAAGGAACGATGACTTGTACCTTTCCTGGCACAAGCTACATTGCACGATTAACACTTACAAATGATTCAAGCGGCAATCAACCAATTGTTTATAAATTTCTATGTTGCACTGATCCATCTCCGTGGAGATATTGAAGAACTATTAAAGAAAGGCGAAGACAATGCTCTATGATGTTGCTTTTGGAACATTCACCCATCGAACTGAAAACTTATCAAAGTTGTTAGCTTCTGTTAAAAAATTCCATCCAAACGTACCTTTTATTGTTCAGATTGCAGATCGACCTATTCTTGAAAATTTTGAGATGCTACGTCAGAGTTTTGCAGCAACAAAGAAACGGTTCTGGGTGTTTCTTGATGATGATATTGAGTTTATCCAGCCGGTCTTATCTCAATGTTTGATTTCAATGATGAAGAACCGGTGGGCTATGGTAGGTACATATTCTACCTACGATCCGGATTATGACTTCAGCGACCAGTTAATCGAACGAGAAACGGGATGGATGCCGGGATATTTCCAGATGATTGATAGTGAGTTAATTGGTAATGTCAAACCAGACTTCACTTTACCTGATAAGAACACTGCAATCGACACCAGCTATTCAGTTACTATTAAAAGCTTAGGATACAAGATTGGCATTGCACCAGTGGTAGTCTACCATCAATACAAAACCAATAACTTCGCCAAAATGGATGTGGTCAAGACAACCAATGAATACTTGATGAATAAGTGGGGGCAATTCTATTTTGATTGCTGTTCCCGATTCGATGGGATTGTCGGTAAGATACCAGTTGATAAAATGGTAGCGAATCGTGATTACCTAATCGCTAATCAGGAGGTTGAATTTGCTCTGGTTGAAAAGGATAAGATCAAATTGAATTTAGGTTGTGGTGATACTCGTTATCCTGGCTATATCAATATGGACTTATATGGTGATCCGGATGTTGTTTGTGATATGCAGAAGTTGCCATATAATGATAAAATTGTAGACCGTATTAATGCACAGCATGTACTCGAACATATACCTTATGCACATTTTATTCCAACATTAACTGAATGGCATAGAGTTTTAAAAATTGGTGGATTACTTGATATTGGGATTCCGGACATTGAATTATGCTGCAAAAAGTTTATTGAGATGCCAGAAGATCAGAGATGGAGTTGGGGTATTGCAACTTTATTTGGTGTTCAGGTTAATCCAGTAGATTTTGCAAACGGTAATGTATCAAAAATTGATTACGGCCAGTTCCATCAAGGTGGGTTGTCATTATTGAAATTAAAAGAAATCCTTATAACCATTGGATTCGAAATTGTTGAAAGTTTTAATTATGATGGCAACGGAACTCCAAGTGCTTATTGCTTAGCAAGAAAGGTTGGTTAATGAAAACAATTACTTGCTGTATGATTGTTAAAAACGAAGAGGAAATATTAGAGAAATGCTTGTTGGCTGTCAAGGATTTGGTGGATGAATATGTTATTGTTGATACCGGCTCAACCGATAATACTCGTGAGATAATTAAGAAATATGGTAAGTTGCTCGAAATTCCATTTGTTAACTTTGTTGATACTAAAAACGAAGCGTTAAAACTTGTCACATCTGATTATGTCCTTTGGATGGATGCGGATGAGATTCTATATCAAGGGTTGGATAAACTTAGGGAATATGCAGAACAAGGTGTATCGGCTGTGAGCTGCTTTATTACTGAAGGCCCATCAGAGAATTATAATACCATTGACATGCAATATCATCGTATCCGGATGTTTGAGAATGATGGGAGCTACAAGTTTGAAGGGCCGGGAGTCCATGAATGTCTTGTACGAGACAAGGAACAGGCAACTGTATTTGATAATTACATTCTGGTTCGGCATGAGCATTTAAAATCCGACAAAGCTGCAACTGCACGAACAAGATTTGAGTTATATGTAAAGTTGCTTAATGAGGCCTTGGATAAGAACCCATTGGAGTATCGTGCATGGTTCTACCTTGGCCGGACGTACATGGATCTCGACGAACCTATGATGGCTGTATCATGTTTTGAAACATACTTATCACTACCTGATAACTATTACCGTGACGAACGATGGCAGGCTTGTTACGATATTGCCAAGGCGTACAAGTCAACTGGTGATTACGAACAGGCTATCAGTTATTGCAATCAGGCTATTAATATTGATTCAAGACGTGCTGAAGCATATTGTTTACTGGGTGACGTATTTTTCATGCTTCAGAATTATGATAAGGCTGAAGAATGGTATTACAAAGCAATGTCTATGCCAATTCCTATAGATGTCGTTCTATTTTTATCATCCAAGTCCTACAATGAATATCCAAAAGATCAGTTATTCCTATGCTATTACAAGACAAAGCAATTTCATAAAGCTGAAAGTTTACTGGTTGATATGAAATCACGAGACCATCGAATCCTGAATAACCTATGGTGGTGTAAGAAGACTATGTATAAGAAGATATTCCTTACTTTAGGTGTTACCCCAGAACCAATTTGGGGCGGAATACTGGATGCACAAGGAGTCCATGGAGTCGAAACTACCTACATTGAAATAGCCAAGGATCTTGCTGCCATAGGTCATGATGTTTTCCTGTTCTGCAATACATCACAAGAACATGTTTACGATGGTGTTTATTATATTCCTTACCAGAATATCTCTAACTATCTTTGCATGGAGCCGGATTTGATTATTACTTCTCGCTGGTTTGATGCATTATATATGGAGTCCAAAGCAAAGAAGATTATCTGGTTGCAGGATGCTCACTTTGCCGATCCTAACCATCCTGATGCTTTTGATGTTGCCGATGCGATTGTGTGTAGTTCATTATGGCACAGATGTTACATTGCACAGAGGTTTGGCGAGAAGGTAGATGCGAAAAAATTACATATTATTCCATTGGGATTACGAAAGGAGCTATTCATCAAATCCATCCCCAAAGAAGCTGGCAAGGTTATCTACAGTAGCAATCCGGATCGTGGGTTATATATATTGGCTGATATGTGGCCTGAGTTAACTGAGAAAATATCTGATATACATTTAACTATCTTGTACGGTTGGGAAGGGTTGAAAACATGGGGTCAATCGGATGAATGGAAGAATTCAGTCGAAGGACAGCGTGCGGCATTACTGGATAAGTTATCAAGATTTTCCAATGTGAAATTTACTGGTCGAGTTACCCATGCACGAGTAGCTGAGGAGATGCTGAGTTCGGAATTGATGTTGTATCCGAATAACTTTCCAGAAACTTTCTGCCTTACTACTTATGAATCTCAATTGGCCGGGACTCCTGTCATTACAACCGACATGGGAGCATTATCCACTACAGTTGATCGGAATATTAACTTTTTACTTACTGGTAGTCCTTATAGTAAATCATATCAGAAACAATTTATCGACAAAACAGTCGAGTTAATGACAAATAGGGTACTATTGGATAAATACCAATCCCTTAACCGGCTATCCATGATTAACAAACCTTGCGATTGGATAGATATATCGTTAAAATGGCAAGAATTATTTTTAGGATTGTGATATATAAATAAATAACATTATCTTGTCCCTCTTATTTTAGACACATAAGATAACAAGTCGGTCACGCGAAAGCCTCACTGATATTGATAATACTTTCAATATCTCTGGGGCTTTTTTATTTTAAAAGGAATTCAACATGCCTTCAACAAAGCAAAAATCTGACGGATCTCTTCGGAAGCAGAGGCTTGTTTCTGAGATATCCGGTCCTACGGGTCCCGCTGGTCCTGATGGTGCGGTTGGCCCTGCTGGTGCTACTGGACCTGCTGGAAGTACGGGTTCTGCTGGTCCACAAGGGGTTACTGGGATACAAGGTGTTCAAGGTATCCAAGGGATCCAGGGAGTACAAGGCGTTGAAGGTCCGACGGGTATTCAAGGTTCACAAGGCTCAACAGGAAGTCAGGGTGCTACCGGCACACAAGGATCTACCGGTGCAGTTGGTTCGCAAGGGATAACTGGAATTCAAGGCGCTCAGGGGAATGTAGGGGCGCAAGGCGTTACGGGTGTAAGAGGTATTACTGGAACGCAGGGGCCACAGGGTGCGCAAGGTACTCAAGGTGCAACTGGACAGCAAGGAATAACTGGTTCACAAGGTGTCCAGGGCGATCAAGGTCAAACCGGAACACAAGGTGCTACTGGATTAATTGGAGTTACTGGTTCGCAAGGCCCGGCAGGTGCAACAGGTGTAGTAGGCGAGACTGGCCCACAGGGTGCCACTGGTGCTGCTGGTGATCAAGGCCCTATGGGGATAACTGGCTATCAAGGATTAACTGGTATCACTGGTCCACAAGGTGCTCAAGGTAGCCAAGGTTCCACCGGTGTTCAGGGTTCTACAGGTATTACCGGACAGCAAGGCGTACAAGGTAATCAGGGCAATACCGGGGTCATGGGTGGCACGGGAGTTACCGGATACCAAGGCCCCATAGGAATTACGGGTGCACAAGGTGACCCGGGTCCACAAGGTGCTCAAGGTAGCCAAGGTGTCCAAGGCATCACGGGCGCACAGGGAAGTGTTGGTCCTCAAGGTATTACCGGAAGCCAGGGAGTGCAGGGTAATACAGGAGTCCAAGGCGCTGTTGGTCCTCAAGGTGTAACAGGATTACAAGGTGTGCAGGGAACGCAAGGTGTTCAGGGTATTCAAGGTAATCAAGGCATAACCGGCGCACAGGGAAACCAAGGCATTCAAGGAAATACTGGCGTCCAAGGCATTCAGGGTATTACAGGTGTTACAGGAAACCAAGGGGTGCAAGGGGTAACAGGTCCACAGGGAACCACGGGTGTTATCGGTACAACTGGTTCTCAAGGTGTTGCAGGTAATCAAGGTATTACCGGAATAGAAGGTACAACCGGCCCAAGGGGTATTACTGGTGCACAAGGCCAGCAGGGCGTGACTGGTATTCAGGGTTCCACTGGTTCGCAAGGCGCGACAGGAATCTTGGGTGTGACTGGATTGCAGGGACCAACTGGACTGATGGCAGAATTTCTTACTCATCGACTGGTGCTGGATTCTGGTGGATATATTGTACAAGGTAAGACTGGTTATGGTGACCCACAAGAAGGAATTTATATAGGTAATGATGGTGGAGTAGGTAAGATTTATGCTGGTGGAACGGGTACTTATTTTAAATATACCGGCACAGGAGTTGAAAGCACTGGTGATTTTAAAACATCTGCAACGGTTGGCACTACCAAAGGCGTGCATTTGGATGTTGCCAATAATGAATTGTATTTTTACGGCGATGTTGGTGCAGCAGAAATTACTGTTACTGGCAATATTTCTTCTGGTGCGAAAACCATTACAGCAACATCTGGTACTCCTTTCTTTTCTACTCATTTTCAAGCAACACGAACATGTACCGTTAGCGGAGAGACAGGGACCTATACAATATCCAGTATTAACGCTGCTGGTACGATTCTCACAATGGCAGAAAATTTCAATGCTACACAGACCGGTGCGGCTATAACAATCACATTGGTTGCCTCTGTCCAAAAGTTAGGAAGCATAGGAATTATTGGTGGCGGTGGTGTTGATTATACCGTTGGGTACTTTGGTCATGATTATTATCAATATGCAGCAGTTATTGGACAGAGCGTAGGTACTGTTCCGTCCATTATCGGCCTATCTGGTGGATTTGAAGATGGTAGCGCAAAGGGAGGTACTGCTCTTTATGGTTATAGCGGCGATATTGATAATTGGACGTGGTCGGATATTTTCGCACAGGTTGGAGTTCAGGGATTTAGTCAAAAAGGCTATGGTGGATATTTTGAATGCGACGCTACGACAGGTCTATCTCCAATCTTATTAGAACCATCAACAAGTTCATCCGCTCCAGCTCATACAGCACGGCAAGGAGCTATCTGGATTACTTCATTATCAAATGCTTATATGAATATTGATGCGAGTACCCATTGGCATTGTTTCAGCAACCAGTCCCTCCACGATATTTCTCAGTTAGCAGTAACTGATAGCAATATCATAGTCGGAAACGGATCAACATGGGTGGCTGAGTCTGGCGCTACTGCTCGTACAAGTTTAGGACTCGGAACAGGCAATACAGTAGATTTTACTGCCCTTCATGCTACAACTACCCTTACTGATCACATTGGCGAACACACTACTTCACATAACCTAATCCTTGATAATAATACAGTCTTATTAAACAACAATCAGTTATTTGGATATACTTCTGGCGGTGCAGCTAAAGCATTAATCGGTTTACTTTCTGATGATACAATATATGTTGGTTATAGTACACAGAATGTTAATATTGCTAATACAGCTACAGCAGACAATCCTATATATATGAAGGTTGGCGGTGCAAATAGTCAAAATGTTACCGTTGGTGCGAATGATTCCGCTGGTGCAGGATATAGAATTTTAAGAGTACCCAATGTGTAAAATGTTAAAGGAGATTAACTATGGCAATTAAAACTATATATCATTTTACCACATTAACTGGCGGCACGGCTACCGCACTGGATTCGGTTGATGGGAACTCATTGCTGGATAAGGATCGGGCGTTTGTATTCGTGGCTGGTTACTTTTATGTATATGAACTGGATGATGATAGTGGAGCAGCAGAGTCCAGTCCGGATGTGATAGCACCGGATACAAATGCCGGAACAAAACGGTGGATATTGCAGGATTCAGCAGCTACGGGGCCACAAGGAATTACGGGGATACAAGGGGCAACGGGTATTCAAGGAGTAACAGGTGCAGTTGGATCGCAAGGTATAACAGGAGTTATTGGATCAACCGGGATACAAGGCGTTACGGGAGTCCAGGGAGTTACAGGAACTATAGGTATACAGGGTGTAACTGGTGTTCAAGGTATCACTGGCGTATCAAATGTTCCAGGTGAGACCGGAGTCCAAGGTGTTACCGGCGCTGGACTCCAGGGTATTACCGGAGTACAAGGTGTAACGGGTGTACAAGGAATTACTGGAATACAGGGTGCCACAGGAGTACAAGGTATTACTGGAATTTCGGATGTCCCCGGAGAGACCGGAATACAAGGCACAACCGGAATCCAAGGGGCTACGGGCGTGCAAGGTGTTACTGGTATACAAGGTGTAACTGGCATCCAGGGAGAAACCGGTGTGCAAGGAATTACCGGCATGCAGGGTGCTACGGGTGTTCAAGGTGCGACAGGAGTAGTTGGTGCCACCGGTATCCAGGGTACTACTGGTCTTGCGAATGTTTACTACGGAACCGGCGCATCAATGAGTCCTACAGGAATAGCAGATGGGTCGATTTACTTACAATATACTGCGTAGAAAGGATAGATAATGTACTTTAAGATTAATCACACAGGCTGCAATGAGCGGAAGGGGTTGGTAGAGATTAGGTACGATTTGTATCTTGATCCTTCTGATTATAAATATTCAGAGCATCACGTTCAGGTGCCTGTCATTCCTGCTGGTGGGTACACGGGCAAGGTGGATGCTATGGGGCAACCTTTAAATCAATCTGCTTATGACAAATGGTTCTCCGCCCTCCCTCGCGTCTGGCAGAACAACCCATTTTGCTGCCATTTCATGCAGTTTGAACCCGAAATCACAGATGAAGAAATTATCGAGGCCGGGAATAAGTTTCTGAAAATGGCCTACGAGAATTGGCAGAAGGGAAATCTGCACCTGAATAAAAATGAACCCGTCCAGTTTATTGACCATATTATTTACAAGGAAATTGCCAAGCCGTTTGTCGAGATGGAGAAGGAGTTAGAGATCAAAGGCACACCGCTTGATTATGACGGCGATCCTATTGGCGTTCTGGTTGATGCTAAAGTTGATGCTGATGAAGTGATAAAAGAAGCAATAGCAATACAGGCTACAGAAGCGGTGGCGAAGATCAAGGTGAGTGCAGCGAGGGTAGCGGAAGTTATATCAACCGACTTCGTGGCTGTGGAGAAGTCCGTGCCCACGAATTATAGCATAAGGTGAAGTAATGGCAGCGATTGATATAGGGCCTGGGGCAACTAATCGAAGTACAACTTTTATATATAATCAGACATATGTTGATTTAACCAATTCAGCTAATGCTACAGGCACATTAAGTAGTTTTGAGGTGTGGGCTAATACCAATCTTGGTGGATTTAAAATTGGTACATTTTCTGGGAGTAGTACGGATTATAATGATCGAGATTACGAGGCAATAGGAAGCGTTACATCAGGTTCTAAGCAAACATATACAGGTAAAAATTGCGATGTTGTGACAGGGGATTTCCTTGGTGCTTACTGGACTTCCGGTAATATGGAAAGAGACACTGTTGGTTATTCTGGGGTATATAATCTTTCTGGAGATCAATTTGGTGGTGGATCTGCTACATATAACCTAATTGCTGGTGATGCAATTAGTATTTACGCAACTGGTTTAGAATATGCTTCCCCCACAGTCACCACCCAAGATGCAACATCCATTACTACGTCAACCTGCACTGCCAATGGCAACATTACAGACACAGGCGGCGTCGCTCCTACCATCCGCGGCCATTGCTGGGTAGCAGGCGTTGCAGGCGATCCGACCACCGCTGATTCAGAAGCGCACGAAGATGGATCATTCTCCACCGGAGCGTATACTACCGCGATCACAGGCCTTATCCCAGGCACCGGCTATCGTGTGCGAGCTTACGCAACCAATTCCATCGGTACATCCTATGGCGCAACCGTCCAAGTCACCACCCATGCTATCCAGATCGTTGTTGGTGGCCTATTCAAAGCTGTATCTGCAATATCAGTTCTTGTAAGTGGTGTGTGGAAAGCCACAAAGCCAAGTGTATTAGTTGGTGGTGCATGGAAACAATAATTAATTTATGCACCATAATAATATATAATTAAAATAATGCTTGACAATACATTAAATCAAGTGTAGATACCTATCCAACATAGATTGAAACTGAAAATGTAAAAGAAATTGAAATTGAACTGAAACCGGAAAATGAAAGGGATATAACGTGCGCAACTTGCTTCATACCGCCCTCTGCAAGAGGTTTCAACCATCCTTTGACAATTTAGAATGTGACTACTATATCCCTGCTCAAGACGATAATTTTGAGCCTATACATGGTGAATGTGGGTATTGTAAGCAGCCTAAGGGATTCCGCTGTGTAGCTGATGTATGCCGAATTATCCCATTGTCCCATAGTAGCGTATCTGATTTTTGTACCTGCCATTATTTATACTATCTGAAAAAGATATTGGGTATCGAAGTCCGTCCACCATTTCTATCCTCAGCGTTAAAAGCCGGTGTACTATGGGATGCTACCAAGCAGTTATACTTAGGTGAGAAGAAATCACTACGTGACATTATCAACAAGTATGAGATCGACGATTACACGGTAGCGAAGGTCAAGGCTATCTATTCAGCCTACAAGTACCTCGAAATCGAAGTTGATCCAGGATATGAGTTACAAGCTAAAATCGACATGACTTATGATATTATATTGCCGCCTTCTCAATTTGTACCATCGGTTACAGTTGGCAATAATCACGCTAAGGAAGTGGTCAACCTCTGGAAGGAAGCTAAGGATCAGTCCGAAGATGATAGGAAATGGATATTCCCGCTGAAGATAACCGGGTTCTATGACCGGAAATACAAGAACTACTTTGCTGAGGATAAATTATCTTCAAAGACTGAGTATTATACCGAGGTTTACCCCATCACAAATCAAGTTTCGACCTACTTTCTGGCCGATCCTAATTTAGAGAAGGTTATCATGGAAGTGGTTCAAATGCCACAACAGAAGATACTCAAAGAAACTAAGAAGCGTACGCAGGAAGAGTCACCGGAACAATTATATGATAGGGTTTATAATGAAATTCTATCCCGGCCAAGTAACTATTTCATCGGGTTCAACAGAGAAACCAAGCGTTACGGGAAAGTGTTTTATAAAGGTGAATTCCCGTTAGCTGAGGTCGAAGACTCATACCGTCAGATAATAATAGAAATTCTATCTGCCCGCTGGAGCAATAACTTTTGGAAAAATAGGAAATCATGCAATTTTATGTACGGCCATAAGTGCGAGTATTTACCAATTTGCGAGAATCAGAATGTGCCAGAAGCAATGTTTAGTATCAGGCAGAAGCCATAAGGAGGATGAAAATTGAACTTAGTTAATTACAAGAACTTAGCCGAGCACCAAGGGAACCTCATGTTAGTCTATGCGCTTGCTGGAGGCCATAAAACATGCACCTGTCTACAATCAGCGGCCGATCCCATCGTTTACTTAACCGCCGAAGGCCGCAAGGTAGAAACCTCCATCAAGCCTATCAACCGGCCTGATCTGAAAATGGTTGTCGGCATTTATGAAAACTTCGACGACCTGATTGAAACCTGCCGGACAAAGGGGAAATTTGGGAGCGCTAAGACTATTATTGTTGATTCTTTGACTCACCTAATGATTGTCCATTTATCTTTGGAAATTTTGCAGGAAAATTGGTCATCTAAAACAGAACAAGAGAAATCTGAAATTGAGAAAACATTAACCATGCAAGTTAAGATGTCAGAGGAAGCCTATGGGACATTAGCAGGCAACATGAATCGCTTAATGCGAGCATTGCAATCATTGACACTCCAAGGTTATGATGTGGTTTGTACTGCCCGCACAGAAGATCGACCTAAGTGGAACCGGTCATTATCCTGTGCTCCGGCATTGATGGGCAAGGCGTTCAGCAAGTCTATGGATGGCTTTTTCGACCTAATTGGATATCTGGAGCCGTGGGAGCCACCTGAGTTGCCGGAAGGACAGGAACCACCCAGTATTGGTGCATCATTATTGGATACATGGAAATACTACGCACCCTACGCGAGTTGGAATCCGAACGATGATTACCTCGCTAAGTGGACTGGCTGTATGCCGCCGCAGGGGATAGTGCATAGGAAATTCCACGTGGCGCAGATGTTTAGGGAAGCGAATGGTTTAATCTCGAAATAAGGAGGATTGTAATTATGAACACAGGAACGGGCGAAATTGTTAATTGGGATATTATTAAGAAAATGAAAGACGATAAAAACCCAACTGCCAATTTTTACAAAGAGATTCCCAATGAAGTATTACCAGAGTTGCAAGGGATGAACCGGAAGCAACGGCGAGATTGGTATAAAAGAAACAAGAAATTATTATCGAAAGGAGCGTGATGCCAGCCAACCATACCACCATCAATAAATCTGGACATGAATGGGAATCAGAACAGATAATCCTTAAAACCGGCAAGCATGACGGTATGATATTGTCAATATCAAAGGGGATGGGGTCGGTTACTATTCCAGATCCATTTACACTTGGGCAATGGAGGTATTATCGAACAAGCGATATTGACGATGAAACCGGTAGAATAATTTTTAGGTAAGAAAGGAGGTACGCACTAACCATCAAATCTACTGAAAGGAGGCAATATGTGGCAAAGAATGAAGTGACAACGGTTGAAGATGCGAATTTGGTGGCCTACTTGGTTACAAGGGGGTTTGTAGCAATTCCCTACATGAAAGAAACCAGAGAGGGCGACCAACGGCGGGTGATCTGGGATGTCCAAGGCGATATCGAACAGGCAAGGCAGGAATTTTATGGGAATGCCAATGGTATCCGGGATTTTGTCAGATCACTCAAGGAAGTTAGACAGGACATGTACACGATGAGGGGCATGGTAACCACTTACAAGGAGGATTAAAAAAGTATGAGAGCTACAGCAAACGAACGTGGAACATGGGAAACAGGATTTCGTAGGCCAGACGAGGGATGGCACATTGGCAAGTTTCTGGAAGGGATTGATTACCTGAAGAAGAAGGCAACCGAAGA
>Ga0265297_10002148_pt1 | contig 41700 bp, 29 predicted proteins | sample Munlanlwell13791_FD_192502 | JGI IMG/M metagenome (GOLD analysis project Ga0265297, IMG submission 192502) | Leachate microbial communities from a municipal landfill in Southern Ontario, Canada - Leachate well 137-91 | ecosystem: Engineered > Solid waste > Landfill > Unclassified | place... | reverse complement strand
TCCCTTAACCTTTCACAATCAACGTTACCTATGTATTTGTGTATTGCATGATTAAAAACACAGATACCAAACAAGTGAGCAGGTAACCATAATGAGAAGACTGTCTATCACGTTATTGATGGTTTTTACAACTCAGAATCTGCTTGCTGAATCCAGGTTGATGATGGGTGAATTCAGCCGCAACCAGCTAGACGACTGGGAGCATAAAAGTTTTAAAGGCGAAACCCGTTATCAATTGCAAACCCTGGATGGCGTCGTGGCGCTAAAAGCCGACAGCCGCGACGCAGCTTCCGGCTTGTTTAAAGAGCAGCGCATTGATTTGGAACAAACGCCGTTTCTGAATTGGTCGTGGCGCATCACCAACCACTTGGAAGGGCTAAATGAACAAAGTAAGGCCGGCGATGATTATGCTGCCCGTATTTATGTGGTGGTCAAGGGCGGTCTGGCGTTTTGGCAGACCAAAGCGATTAATTATGTTTGGGCGAGCAATACATCAAAGGATAAAGTCTGGCCTAATGCCTTTGCCGGCGATCATGCGATGATGATAGCTCTGCGCGGCCCGGAAGCATCGACAAATGTCTGGTACAGAGAAAAGCGTAATGTGAAGAATGACTTGCAAAAGCTGTTCGGTAAAGACTTGCACATTATCGATGCCGTGGCACTGATGACCGACACTGATAACAGTAACCAGCAAGTTTCTGCCTTTTATGGCGATATTTGGTTTTCCAAGGATTAATCATGCACGACATTCGACCACTCTTAGCCAATAGCGACTTTCCAGCCATTTTCCGTAAGCCGCTGGAAATCCTGCAAGTCAACCTGGGCTATCTCTGTAACCTGAGCTGCACACATTGTCATGTCAATGCAGGGCCTAAGCGTACCGAGATGATGAGCCTGGAAACACTGGAGCAGGTTTTGGCGTTGGCTCAGGCAGCTAATATTCACACCCTGGACTTAACCGGCGGTGCTCCGGAAATGCACCCGCATTTTCACTATCTGGTGAAGGCAGCGCGCAGGCAGGGGATTAAGGTTATCGATCGCTGTAATCTGACCATTTTGGAAGATCAGCGCTATACTGGCTTGGCAGAATTTCTGTCCGAGCAACAGGTGGAAATCAGCGCCTCACTACCCTGTTATCTGGAAGAAAATGTCGATAAACAACGCGGTAAAGGCGTATTCAAGGACAGTCTGGCCGCCTTGCAGCGCCTGAACCGGTTGGGTTATGGTCAGCCAGACAGCCCGTTGCAGCTTAATCTGGTTTTCAACCCACAAGATGCGGTATTGCCGCCCGATCAACAAAGCCTGGAACAGGCCTACAAACAGCATTTGCTACAGCATTACGGCATCGTCTTTAATCGGCTCTATGCTATCGTCAATATGCCGATCCAGCGTTTCGGCAGTATGCTGGTCAGTCAGGGGCGATTTGATGCGTATCTAAACTTATTATGCAGCAGTTTTCGCGAGGACAATCTCGCCCAACTAATGTGCCTGAATACGCTGAGCATCGATTGGCAGGGCACTGTTTACGATTGCGACTTCAACCAGATGCTGTCTATGCCGTTGGGCGCGGTTGCTAAGCCACGCGTGCATATTGGCGATTTAACCCTGGACACTTTGAACGGTGCAGCAATTGCTACTGCTGCACATTGCTACGGTTGTACGGCAGGACAGGGCAGCAGTTGCGGCGGCGCTTTATAAGCAAGTCGATCATGAAACCACAACTCAGCATTATCATCCCTGTTGTCAACGAGGCCAGTCAAATTGCCATCAAACTACAAGCCTTGCAACCGCTACGGGACCGTTGCCAATTGCTACTGGTCGATGGTGGAAGCGATGACGACAGCGCAAAAATCGCCAGATTGCTGGTCGATCAAGTATTACAGAGCCCCCGCGGCCGAGCTCGGCAGATGAATTGCGGCGCGGCGGAGGCGCAGGGCGATGTGCTGTTGTTTTTGCATGCCGACACCCGTTTACCGGATAACGCCATAAACCTGATATTGCAGGCGGTTACTGATGAATACCCATGGGGCCGATTCGATGTCAGCTTCGACAATCCGCAGCCTGTTTTTAGGCTGATTGCGTTCATGATGAACTGGCGTTCGCGGCTGACCGGCATCGCCACCGGCGACCAGACTTTGTTCATGACTCGCCAGGCTCTTCAGGCCGTTGCCGGATTTCCTGATATCGCACTGATGGAGGATATTGCTATGAGTGCACGTCTGAAAAAGCTGGGTAGTCCGTGTTGTCTGACAGCCAAGGTTGTTACTTCGGCACGGCGTTGGCAACGATATGGAATCCTTAAAACCATCCTACTGATGTGGTGGCTGCGACTCAGGTATTTTTTCGGTGCCGATCCCCGCGAGCTGGTAGCCAGCTACTACCATAGATCTTGATGGAAACCGTTGTCCGTTTTAGCGTATTTCTTGGTATTTTATTTTGGTATTTATTAGTAATGGTGACTTTGAATATGTTCCCGTTTAAGCGGGTTGAGCTATGACCACTCTTTTCCCCAACAGCGTACTGCTGATCTTTTGTAAAGCGCCGGTGGCGGGGCAAGCCAAAACTCGGTTGCAACCGACGCTAACCGCAACCCAAGCCGCCGCCGCGCACCGACAACTGACTCGATTGACGCTGGATCGAGCGTTTCAACAGCCATTGTGTGACGTTCAGCTTTACTGCACTCCTGATACCAAGCATTCATTTTTTCGAACAGTGCGCCAAGTATTATCCTTTGGTGCTGCCTATGCAATGTGGCTCCGATCTTGGAGACAAGATGCTGAATGCCTTTAGTGACGCTCTGTCACAGTATTGCCATGCGATCCTGATCGGCTGCGATTGTCCAAGCCTTACTGTTGATGACTTGCAGGAAGTTCTGACAACTCTTCAAAGCGACCAACATGCCGTCATCGCTCCAGCTGAAGATGGTGGCTATGTGTTGGTAATGGGTCAAATATGTAATTTTCTCGTATAATAGCGGGTATGACCTGTTATCAAGAAATTACCTGCCCGGACTATGGCAGCAAGCAAATTATGAAGTCCGGCCGTAGCGCATCGGGTACACAGCGTTATCGTTGCCAACATCCGGAGTGCAAAACTAAAACGTTCATGTTGGATTACCGCTATAAGGCTTGTAGACCCGGTATCAAAGAGCAAGTTGTGGAGATGTCCATCAATGGTAGCGGTATCCGTGATACCGCACGGGTTCTCAAGATCAACAAAAACACCGTGATTAGCACGCTAAAAAAAGTCGAGCGGCCTCGTCCAGGTCAATCCAAATTTTCAGACCTTGAATTCGGCAGCAAATTTGGCGGTGAGATTAGAATTGGCTTGTGCCGAGGCTGAAATGGATGAGCAGTGGTCTTTTGTCGGCAACAAGTCCAATCAACGCTGGCTCTGGTATGCTGTTGATCATGCGACGAATATCGTACTGGCTTATGTGTTTGGCAAACGCAAGGATGAGGTATTCAAAGCGCTGAAAGCATTGCTTGAGTAGCCGCTATTACACCGATGATTGGGGGGCTTATGAGTGTCACCTTGAAATCGACAAGCATCAGGTGGGTAAGCGCAACACCCAAAAGATTGAACGCAAAAATTTGAATTTCAGAACGTGGATTAAGCGACTGACACGGAAAACAATTTGCTTCTCAAAGTTGGAAACCCTGCATGATACGGTCATCGGATTGCTGATTAACAAGGTCGAGTTTGGCCTGGGTAGCCATGCCAAATTACAGATTTAACCCACTACCCAATTTCAGTTGGTGCCAACTAACAGATAATTGTTCTAGCCCTGATGTACCAACGATCAGCAGTAAATATGCTTTCCTTTGATGTACAACTCGCTGGTATTCAACGCGATACTATTAAATATGTCATTTTGCATTTTTTGCTAACGGCCATTTTTTAACCTCCTATACCAGTTACTGCCTTTACATTTGGCGCTTTGGGTAACGGCATCGAAAGTTTGGAATTTCCTAGGATTAAGTTAGAAATTTCTTTGAAAAAAGCCAACTTTTTTCGCAAATTTTTACTAACAATAATGTAAGAAGCGTCCAAAATTTGCGCCATTTAGCGCCGTTTTTCAGTCAAGATAAGACAGTGTGTCTATTTGAAAAAACAGGATAGTGATTAACGGCTGGCAAGCTTAGACGCTCCTTTATTGTGGATTTGGCAAGTTTTCAAGCCGGTTAACACTCCTTCCTGCATTTAAGAAAATTGATGTATGCTACGGGATTAGTGTCCTAATTGAGGGGCTATTCTTTTATAATTTTGTTTAACCAAACAAAAAAACACCAAGAGAAGGAATTGATGCAACAAGAAACCCCGTCCCCCGGTGATATAAACAATGCAGATTTTGTCTGGCTGCTTGCCAGTTTATGCCAGCTACATCGTATTCCGTTTGATGCAGATTTAGTGATCAGGCAAAATCCGCCGCCACACACTCTGACCCAATTGCTTAAGGCGCTGGGTGATATGGGGCTGAAGACACAAACCGCCCGGTTCGATGTCCGGTCATGCAAGCGAATGGTTTTGCCGTTTATTGCTTTCGAAAAGGCGGTGTCTTTCGAGCCGCATCCTGCATCGACGGCTCTGGCTTTGATAATTCAAAGTGACGGAGAACAGGTGGTGTATTTTTCTGCGGGTACAGATCAACCGCATAGCGTTTCGGTTGACGAGTTTCTTGCCCGTTATGAGCAGGATGTAATTACCATTGAGAGAACCATACCGGAACCAGCGGAAGAGGGTGCCGACCTCAATCCTGGCCTTAAGCGTCAGCCATTCGGTTTCAAGTGGTTTATGTCCGAACTGCTGAAGCATAAAACTATCTGGCGTGATGTACTGCTGGCTTCGTTGGCTATACAACTATTAGGCTTGGGCATGCCGCTGTTCTCCCAGGTAGTCATCGATAAAGTGGTCGTGCATCAAACCCTGTCTACCTTGCAAGTGGTAGGTGTAGGGATGTTCATTTTCATGATGTTCTCTGCCGGGATGGGCTGGATTCGCCAGCAACTGATCCTGCATACTGGGAATCGGGTTGATGCTGCGCTCGGCACATCGGTCTTCCGTCACTTGCTGCGGCTACCGCACCTGTACTTCCAGCATCGGCCGACTGGTACGCTGATTGCGCGGCTGCATGGCATTGAAACCATCCGCGACTTTATCACCGGCGCGGCAGTTTCGCTGATTCTCGATTTGCCTTTTATGGTGGTGTTTCTGGCAGTGATGTTTTTTTATAGCTGGCAACTGACATTAATCGCCGTCGCGCTGATCGCATTGCTGGCCGGGTTGAGCTTTGCCATTACCCCCATACTGAGCACCCGGCTCAACAAGCAATTTATGTTAGGCGCGCGCAATCAGTCGTTTCTCACTGAATATGTGGCCGGCATAGAAACCGTCAAAGCCCTGCAAATGGAGCCGCAACTCGAAACCCGCTACGGCGATTACTTGGCCGGTTACCTGGGCGCCAACTATCAAACCCGCAGTCTGGCCAATACCTATCAAACCGTATCGAACCTGTTGGAACAATTCCAGACTGCGGCTATTCTCGTCGTCGGCGCCTTACTGGTGATGAACAACGACGGTTTCACTATTGGCATGCTGGTGGCGTTCCAGATGTTTTCCTCACGGCTTTCGCAGCCTGTGTTACGGCTCACCGGCCTGTATCAGGAATTCCAGCAAGCCAGCATCGCAGTCAAACGTCTGGGCGACCTGATGGACTGCCCGCCCGAACCGCATACCCTGATCCGACACGGCGTACTCAAGTCGAAGGGCGTATCGAAATCACAGGACTGGGTTTTCGCTATGCCGATACCCAGCCTTGGCTGTATCGCGGTCTCAATTTGATCATTCCGCCCGGCAAAACCGTCGCCCTGATGGGGCCGTCCGGATGCGGCAAAAGCACGCTCTCCAAACTGTTGCTCGGCTTTCTTATGCCTGCCGAGGGCATCATCAAAATCGACGGCGTGGATACCCGCTTTCTGTCCGCCAACGAGCTGCGCAACTCATTCGGTGTTGTCCCGCAGGAAACAATACTGTTCTCCGGTACCGTGTATGACAACCTGATTGCCGCGGCTCCCCACGCCAGCTTTGAAGATGTCGAAACCGTCTGCCGCATGGCCGAAATTCACGACCATATTCAAAGCCTGTCGCAGGGCTACCAAACCGAAATCGGCGAAAAAGGCGCCGGGCTGTCCGGCGGGCAAAAGCAGCGTATCGCCATTGCACGCGCTTTGCTCAAACGGCCGAAAATCCTCATCTTCGATGAGGCCACCAGCAACCTCGATCCCATCACGGCCGAAGCTTTCGCCAAAACCATCAACCAGCTAAAAGGCCAAGCGACGATGATCTTCATTACGCATCAATTGCCCAAAGCCTTGCAGGTCGATGGCCTGGTTCAACTAGGCGGACAAACCGCTGAGGCAGTGGCCGCGTAGTGAGAAATAGGAATACCGCATAGTTTTGTCGTGCTTGATAATGGCAATGGTTTTCGTGAAAGTTATGGCTTTGCACCCAGTGAAGAGCATAGTTTGATCAGCTCCGGCGAAATATATAATGATCTGGAGCATGAGCGGGGTTACACAACCGGGCTAATCGAACTAACTACCGAGCAATACAATGCCGTAGTAGATTTTATACGGGACAGCATTGTGCTAATCCACCTGATTACAATCTTCCTAAATTAGCATTCTTTTCCAAACACCGTTCAACAATACGCTCGATGGGTGACGGATCTAAATTATGTAAGACCAGACTCGACTTAAAAGCCTAATAAAAAGCAATAGAGTCTGAACCATTCCATGAGAGCCCGACGAGTGAATGGCGATTTAGTTAGTCTTTTAACTGAGTATGATGATGAACATAAACGTCGAATAAAATGCGGGTTTTCTTCCATTATTTCTTGAGCTAAAAAGTGTGACTGCTATCACAAAAGTATTGTTACCTTTACAAAGGTATGGATATTTAGTGTGTAACCGGACAAAATCAAGCTTCAGTCAACTTATTTGAAAAGCTAGATGCATGTTTAGCAAATACAGAACTTAAAATCTATATAAGTGAGTAACCAAGGATGACGACACACGACAGAGTAGTAATTCGGTTGATTACCAAAACTGATAAAAGCACGGAATGAAGATAAAAAGCCCAATTAGAAAGACCTCAATGAAAAAACAAAATCAATCCGATTTCATGGCAAGGTCAATGGAGTCTGACCCCTGCACGAAATGGACGAAATGGGGACGGAGCCCCACTATGAAATATCGCTAATATAGACGTAGGAAAAAGATGCCCCGTAGAGCCCGTATAAGACATGCGGGTGTACCGCAACACGTGATTCAGCGTGGAAACAACCGCGCAGCCAGTTTTTTCACAGACGAGGACTATCAATCCTATCTGGACAGCCTTCTGGAAGGCGCGATGCGATATGGCTGTAGCATTCACGCCTATGTGCTGATGACAAACCACGTTCATATGTTGGTCACGCCAGAAGCCGATGAAAGCCTGTAACGCCTGATGCGCTACCTTGGAAGCCGCTATGTGCAATACGTGAACCACGTCTACCGTCGTAGCGGCACGTTATGGGAAGGGCGTTATAAGTCCAGTCTGATTGACTCGGAAGGATACCTGCTGACGTGCTACCGGTACATCGAGCTGAATCCTGTTCGTGCGGGAATGGTGGAGAATGCGAGTAGTTATAGATGGTCGAGCTATGGAGCGCATGCGTTAGGTCAAATGAATGAATTGATACGGGATCATGCGTGCTATCTCGCTTTAGGCGCAACTGACGAGATCAGGCATGCTGCTTATCAAGCACTATTTCGTCATCAAATGGACGAGGCATCACTAAAAGCGATTCGTAAGTCGGTGAATAGTGGTACTGCCTTGGGTAGCGAACGGTTCAAGGACGAAATCGAAACGACGCTTGCAAGATCGGTTCGACTTGGAACGCCGGGGCGTCGTCCAAGGAAAAAAGAGGTCGATGAGATAACGAGACAGTGTGATCTTAACTTGATGAGGAAATGAGTGTAATGACGAACAACAGAATATCGGGCTCCGTCCCCTATTGTTGCAGTGTAATGATGAACAGGAATGTCGAACAGAATATCGGGCTCCGTCCCCTATTTTCCCAATTTGGTGATGCGGGCTCGCGAAAAAATAGCGACGGAGGCGACCTGCAAGTCTGTGAAATCAAATGCTGGATTGATAAACAGCAGATAACTCGACATATTCACTTAGAACGGCTTGTGCGGTTGGTGGCATGAGACGGTTCTTTATCCTTTTATTTGCACTGCTTTGGACATGGCTGGCATCAGGCACCCACAGTATGCTGAGCTACGAACATGCCACGGGTTATGCCAAGGTTAGTGAAAGCCTATTCTGGGGAGGTGTTGTTTCGCTGCCATTGTGGTTAGGTTTGCTGACTGCCGATAAAAGGTTCGGATGGATGTGTTATTTGCGTTGGTTTTGTGCGGCAATCTTGTTGTCGGAAGCGGTTTATATATTCATTGTCAGTTGGATGAAATTTTTAGTGTTTCCGCCAATGATAGCCGCAGTGATGTTAGTGTGGCCGGAGCTCAACCAGCAACCGATTTCCCCGACACTTGAACAACAGCGTCAGTTGAGAAAAAGTCAACAATGGAATTGGTTCATCCTTGCAGTGGTTGTGCCTGTCTTCATATGGTGGGGCTGGTTGCATAATCCTTTGCCCAGTGATGAGGAAATGATTGGGCATTTCAACCAGCACCGTGCCGAGTTTGAGCAATTGGTGCAAAAATATCGAAATTTTCGTCCAGCCAGAACATGGCCTGCCCCGCCAGAGTTGATTTCTTTTGAAAAATCATCGGAAGAAGTTAAGCGGTTGTTGTTGCAAGTCCAGGTCTACGGTCTTTCGCATGGGGGGGGCAAATGGATGCCCGAACCCTATTCCGAGAAAGCCGCCCGCTTTCGTTGGGGATTATCAACCCATACGGCCAATGTCAAAGACAAGCCTCTGTATCGAACCCTTGAAGATTGGAAACGGGAAATGCCGGAATTGTTTGTAGGCATTCCGCAAATCACTGAAACCGATTTGCCACATATTGATCGGTATACATCACTTGTAACAGTTCTACCTGGTCCATCGGTAGCCGCTCTGGATCGCTTCCCGTTGCGTTATGGAGGTATCACCAAACGATACTGCCATTTTCCGCAAATTCCACATGTGAAAGATGGGTACTTGCTTGAGCCTTGGCAAACACTGGATAAAAAGCCCTATACCAAACCAGCCGAGCGGGTCTTTGATTCCTTGGATACTTACCCGCCCAATTGGAAACGTGGCGAATGCGTTTTAAAACGTATTGATGATCACTGGTTTCTTTCTATGTGCCGTTACGCCTGACCATTTAACTAACTGAATAACAAGAATAATAAAATGAAAATTACTTATTTGACAATTGATGTCCAAACAGAAATATATGACCCTGAGGTTTATACATACGTTACCTCACAAGTAAACATAAAGGCGATTGATCTGGTTTTTGATAATCTTGGTATATCTAAAACCTCTGTCGCCGGAGCTATGGTCGAAGAAAACGACGGTTATGGACAAAGTCTGTTAGATACTAATTATATCAAGAACCTGTTGTCCGATTACTATGCACTATCGGCCGCTGACCCTGCTCAATTCACTGCTCGGATGAGTGAATTTCAGGATCCGCTGGTGGGGCTGTCAACCGCAGCGCTTGAGTTTGGTGTTAATTTGTTGCCGGATGCACGGCGAACTCACACCAAATGGGCGGCTCTTTATGCCCAAGTCAAAGATCAACCAGATACCGGCTTAGATGGTGTGGACAAATTTCTTAATCCTGTGTTGATGGATATGGGGAAAGCCAATATCAAATTGGCCACCGCCATTCGTTTGATTGAGGAGCATGGTAGTGACGCCCTCTTAATAGGCATAGACGTTGCCGGATACAGCAACAACTACGCACGGCTCGCTGACAATCTTGTCAATGATACCACTGGTCTCTCTGCCAAACTCTACGGTCTGATGATCAAAGAAGCCGATACTTGGTACACCGCCCCAGAACATAATGCCTATGGTGCTGATTGGGCGACCTTGCCTCAGGAAATCAAGGATGCTCTCTACATCACTTACACCAACCTTGGCCAGGACGCTATGGAGCAACGCTTTAAAGAAACGACTGTCAACGGCACATTTCCCTATGAACCTTTGCCTGCCTCCGGTACCGGCGGTGGCCTTAATCACCTCAGCAACTCCCTAGCTATTGCCACTGCCATTGGCGTAACTGATTACGGACAAGTTAATTTCGTTAGCGGCAGTGTCGGATGGATACAGAAAGCCCAACAACATGATGATACCGGTTTAGCCATTCGAGAAGCTTTATTTAAACTGCGTCCCTTTGTCGTTGAGGACGGTAATTACAGCAATGCCAATGGGCAGCTTGATCTTTACGATACTGCGACCGGACAAGGAAGCATGACGGAAGATTACTTGCGAGACCGCACCGACATGCTTGCTTGGAAAATGCAGTTACGCTATGACAATATCAAACCCGATGCCAATAATGCCTACTACAAGGCAGATTGGACAGGCTCGCCTTACTATTTCGAAGACAAAACCAGCGGTCTTAAAATCATCTTGGGCGACGCCGCCAATGCAAATCGCATCATTTTTGGTTCTGAAAATGCGGATACGATAGAAGGACTGTCGAAAGCCGACCATCTCTACGGCGGTACCAGCGATGACATTCTGACCGGCTTAGAAGGCAACGATTATCTTGAGGGTGGTATGGGCGCGGACACCCTCATCGGCGGTGCGGGCAACGACACCCTGATCGGTGGACAAGGCGATGACACCTACCTCTACCAGACCAATCCCTTTCACCCCACCCAGGGCGATGGCCTCGACACCATCCTCGACACCGACGGCAGCATTATCTATGACGGTATCCAGCTCACAGGCGGCGGCCAATACGGCGGCGCAGGTGTCTACCGCGATGCCGACAAGCACCTCTACGTGCAAACCGAAGAAGGGCTGGTCATCGACGGCAACCTAGTGGTCAAAAACTTCCATGATGGCGACCTCGGTATCAGGCTGCCCGGCCCATCCATTGTGAGTACCCCACAAACCACCAACGACATCATCGGCGACTTGGCCCCATTGGATAACAATCCCGATGCCGATGGGGTACAGACTGGGAATGATGCTAATGGTAACCTCATAACCGACCCCGGCAAGTCCGAAGCCGGCCGAGCCGATATTTTGTTCGACAGTGCCGGTAACGACCGTATAGTCAGCAAAGGCGGCAACGACCTCATCAAAGCTTTCCGCGGCGGCGACGATATCTTGATCGGCGGAACCGGCAGTGACATTCTCCTCGGCGGAGCGGGCGATGACCGTCTTTTTGCCGACGGCCAAATCACCGTTGCCGATGCCATCGCCAACGGCGACCTCCAAACCGGCAGTGGACTTAAGGGAGACTGGCTTGCCGGTGGCAGCGGCGATGACACCCTGGTAGGTAGTGCCGGCAACGATGTGCTGACCGGTGGTGATGGACAAGACCTGCTGATCGGTGGCGCAGGCAACGACGACATCCTGGGTGACCACAACATCGAGACGGATGGCTTTGATTGGTCGGGTACTGATTCGAATGATCCAAGCCCGCTTAAATATGCCAACCTTGCCTCATTTGCCCACCTTGACGCCCCCGGCGTCGGCGCCGATGTCATCTACGCCGGCAAGGGCAACGACAACGTCTGGGGCGGGCGGGGCAATGATTTTATCTTTGGGGGACAGGGTGAGGATCACCTTTATGGCGGGGACGGCAACAACGCCGATCAACTAGGCGGTAACGACTTCATCTGGGGCGGCTCAGGCCGCGACACCCTCTGGGGCGAGATGGGCGACGATTACCTGTACGGCGAAGAGGGCGATGACCGGCTGGAAGGCGGGGCGGGGAATGATGTTCTGGACGGGGGCGTGGGTGCAGATACCTATGTATTCGGAAAAACGGGCGGCCATGATGTGATCCGCCAGTTCGATGCGCAGAACGACCGCATCTTGTTTGAAGCCGGGATTCAGGCCAGCGATCTTAGTATAAGCAAGAATGCCAACGGCGACTGGGTCATTGCCATTAACGGCGCCGATGCCGAACTGACGCTGAGTGGATCCACAGGGTTTACTGGCGCCGTTGGTGACGACATCTTCCAATTTGCCGACCGTCTCGACCCTGGCGCATCTATAGGCATGGTGGACATGAACGGCAGTGGTCAATTGCAGAGCTTGCAAGAAGCGGCGGCTCAGTCTGTTGGCTTGACCGATACACTTGCTAACTATGCGTCCCAAACCACCCAATCAGGGCAGCTTGGCCTCCTTGACAGCCTCGTCCATGCTTGGGCCTCCACGTCGGGTGCGGGTGACACGCAAAACGCGTCTGAAACCATTCATGAGATCATCTATTTGGTGCCTGGACAGACGGTTGCTGACTACAATGCTGGTACGGGCTTGGTTTTTTCGGAGCCAGATCGGCAACGACTGGAGCACCTGAATGTGCTTCAGCGGGAGATTGCTCAAATGATCGGCACTCTGGAAAATTTCAGCGGCAAAAATTATTTCTATGTCGACCTGAGTGCGCTGCCCAACCGATTTGTGCAGATTTTTAATTTGGGCACCGGCCTTGAGGGCACCGCTGGATCTAATGGGGCCAACTTTGGTAGTTCTCGAACAGTATACGTCAATCTGTCCACAGACCAAGTCGGCCAGCTTTACAATAATTTCAATGCCCTCAAAGACTCGGTTTATGGTAGCCTAGTCTCGCAGACAAGGCTCAAATCTTATTTTGATGCCATCAGCCTTGAAGTCACGGGGGACGGCATTATTCATGACTTTAGCAGCATGAACAGCCTGCTCGAAAGCGCAAGGCAATCAAACTTCAAGTACGCATTGTACGACCTGGTCGATCTTAACCGTTATGCCGGCAAGCGGCTCTATTCCTTGGGTTGGGACGGGGCTGATCGCCTACGAACCTGGGCCGAACAGGAGGCCGGCACACCCGAAATAATGGACATGAACATGGATCTCAACTTTTGGGACACGCTTGCTGATAAAAGCGATGACCCATTTGCACCCTCGTTCGATTCATACGAGTATGAAGACAATGGGGTGGGACAGAATACGCCTATGCTGCCTAATGAGATTCAGCAATCTGTCAACGACGTCTTCACCGCCGCCCGCAACTGGTTCCAGCGCCGCGACCCGCTCACTCTCGACCTCGATGGCGACGGCCTCGAAACCGTCGGCATCGACTCCGCCAACCCCATCCTGTTCGACCACGACGGCGATGGCGTGTCCAACGCCACCGGCTGGATCAAGCCTGACGACGGCTTTCTGGTGCTCGACCGTAACGGCAACGGGCTGATAGACAACGGCACTGAACTGTTCGGCGACTCCACGCCCTTGTACGCAGGAGGCACTGCCGCCGACGGCTTCGCTGCCCTGGCGCAGGAAGATACTAACGGCGACGGCCTGGTCAACGCCGGTGACGCCAATTGGGACAACCTGCGCGTCTGGCAAGATGCCAACAGCGACGGCATCACCGACGCAGGCGAACTGCACAGCCTCGAATCCCTGACTATCACCGGGTTCCATGTCGCCAAATTGGAAAACACGACTCGTTTGGGCAACGGCAACCAGATTGCCGACCTCGGCAGCTTCATCCGCGACGACGGCACCGAAGGCACCGTAGGGCAGATCACCGGCGGCATGGCCGATATCGACCTTGCCGATAACCCCTTTTACCGCAGTTTTAGCGACACCGTCCCGCTCACTGAACAAGCTCAGACTCTGCCCGATATGCAAGGTTCCGGGATGGTGCGCGATCTCAGAGAAGCGGTCAGTCTGTCTTCCGACTTAGGCAGCGCACTGGCCGACTATGCCGCCGCCGATACCAAGGCCGGGCAGATGGCGTTGGTTGATGCGCTCATCAGCCAATGGGCCTCGACCAGCGATTTCCAGACCAGCATCGAAAAAGCCGCTGCCCAGAACGACCAACTGCTCTTCCTGGTGCCGGGACTGAAAGCATACGATGTGCTTGACGCAGGTTATGTCGCAGGGACCGGCGGCCTCACCATGCCTACCGCTACCGAGATTGCGCAGCTCGAAGCACTGAAGGCGCAACAGATTCATATCACCCAAATTCTCGGCATGCTGGAAAAGTTCAACGGCATGACCTTCGTTAATGTCGAGGAGCAGGGCGTGCGCACCGGGGCAAACGCGCTCCTGGCTCCGTGGAGCGACTCATCCTCCACGATCACCTCCAGTGGGGGCTTGTCCGGCGGTAGCGACCTGTTCGTCCTCACCCTCTCAGCTACCCAAATCAGCTTTATCGAACACGCTTATGAATCCCTGCGCCAATCCGTCTATGACGGACTGCTTTTGCAAACCCGGCTCAAACCGTATCTGGATACCATCAACCTCACTGTCACCGATGCAGGGATCGGCCTCGATTTCACCGCCACCAACGCCTTATTCCAGACTCGTTACGACCAAGCTCCCGGCGAAGCGATGCGTGATCTGTTGGATTTACAGCGCATTCAGGGCACCAGCCTTAACGGTTCAGGCTGGGATGGACTAGAACAATTGCGAGGCTGGCTGGGGGATGCGGCTAATAGCGCCGACCCGGTATTGTCAGCTACATTGGTTGCGGCGCTCACCGAATTCGGCTACCCCGGTCTGCACACACAGGGCGACGGCGGCTCCGGCAATGACGTGGTGATCGGTGCCGAGACCGGAGCCGTGCTCAACGGTGAGGGCGGTAACGATTTGATCCTCGGCAGTGCAGGCGATGACGTGCTCAGCGGCGGCGTAGGCACCGATACCCTTTACGGCGGGATGGGCAACGACACCTATCGTTTTAATCTAGGCGATGGGGTGGATACCATCATAGAGACGCACGGCGAGACCGGAACCGACACATTGCAATTCGGCGCCGACATTCGAGCCGGCGACCTGGATATTTTTATGGACGGCGACAAGCTGGTCTTTGCCCATATCAATGGCAAAGACAGAATTTCCATCGCCAACTGGTTCGATAGCTTTGCCGATGGAGCCCACAGGCTGGATACAGTAACTTTCGCAGACGGAGCCACCCTACAGCTTGATGCATTACAACTGGGAACGGACGGCAACGACACCCTTATAGGTACCTCGAACAGCGATATTCTGATGGGCGGTGCGGGCGACGATATTTTAATCAGCGACGGCAACGACTGGCTCAACGGCGGCAGCGGCGCCGACAGCATGAGCGGATCGATCGGGGACGACATTTATGTCGTCGACAACGCAGGCGACACTGTTATAGAACTGGAAGGGGAAGGCAACGATACTATCGATGCGCGGGTGAGCTATACCCTGGCGGCAAATGTCGAAAATATGCGCCTCATGGGGGCTTCCAGTATCAGTGGAACCGGCAACGAACAGGATAACATCATCATCGGCAATGCGGGGGACAACCTCCTGCAAGGCATGGGTGGTAACGATACCCTGATCGGTAATGCAGGCAATGATACTCTGGACGGCGGAGCGGGCATGGATACACTGGTTGGCGGAATCGGCAACGATACCTACATCGTGGATACACTGGACACCGTCACCGAACAGGCTGGACAGGGTATCGATACGGTAAAAGCCGATCTTGGCTACACCCGCGGCAATAACCTGGAAAACCTGACTTTGACCGGCACCAATGCGGTGGATGGCATAGGCAACGAACTGAACAACGTCCTGACTGGCAATAGCGTCAAAAACATCTTAACCGGCATGGCGGGTAATGATACGTTGGATGGTGGATTGGGCGCAGATACGTTGCTTGGCGGCACTGGCGATGACAGTTATGTTGTCGATAATACAGGCGACCTCGTCATTGAAAATGCAGCCGAAGGCATCGACACAGTCAAATCGTCTATCTCCTATACGCTGACCGACAATGTTGAGAACCTAACCCTAAACGGAACGGCGAATCTGGAAGGCACCGGCAACGTGCTGGACAACATCATCATAGGCAACGATGCGGCCAATACCCTAACCGGGCAGGAAGGCAACGATACTCTGGACGGTAAGGGCGGTGCCGATACGCTGATCGGGGATACCGGCAACGATACTTATGTGGTGGATAATGCAGGTGATGTGGTCGCCGAAAATGCAGCCGAAGGCATTGACACCGTGCAATCCGGCATCAACTATATATTGGGCGACAATCTCGAAAACCTCGTGCTCACTGGCAGCGCAATCACAGGCACCGGCAACGCATTGGATAATGTCATTATCGGCAACAGCAGCAACAACATCCTTGATGGCGGTGTGGGTGCGGACAGCACGGCAGGCGGTGCAGGTAACGATACCTATTTCCTCGATAATCTCGGCGACAAGGTCACCGAATACGCAGGCCAAGGTACCGATACCGTCATCAGCCCGTTCGACTACACGCTGGGCGCGAATGTCGAGAACCTCACCCTGACCGAAGGCACGGCACTGACCGGCACCGGCAACGAGCTAGACAACGCCATCACCGGCAACAGCAACGACAACATCCTGACCGGACTGGCGGGCAACGATACGCTGGATGGCGGTATCGGCGCAGATACACTGGTTGGCGGCACGGGTAACGATACTTACATCGTGGACAATCTGCTCGACACGACTATTGAAGAAGCGGGCGAGGGTATAGATACCGTCAAAAGCAACTTAACCTGGACACTGGCTGACAACCTCGACAACCTGACACTGACCGGCCCTTCGACAGGCTCAGGACAGGCGGCTTCAATTGATGGCACGGGCAACGTGCTGGACAACGTCATCATCGGCAATGCGGCGGGCAACACGCTCACCGCTCTGGAAGGCAACGATACGCTTGACGGCGGCACGGGTGCTGATGTCATGCTGGGCGGCATCGGCAACGACACTTACATGGTGGATAACGTAGGCGACTTGGTCATTGAAAATGTCGGCGAAGGCACTGACTTGGTCAAATCGAGCATCACTTACACCCTGACCGATAACGTAGAAAACCTGACCCTCACCGATCCAGCTCTGAACTCCGGGTTGGCTCCGGCCAACATCGACGGCACAGGTAACGTGTTGGACAACACGATCATCGGCAACAGCGGCAACAACATCCTCACAGGTCAGGAGGGCAATGACACGTTGGATGGCGGCAAAGGTGCGGACACCCTGATCGGCGGCGCGGGCGATGATAGTTATGTGGTGGACAATGCGGGTGACGTGGTCGTGGAAAATGCCTGGGAAGGCATGGACAGCGTCAAATCCAGCATCAGTTATACATTGACCGATAACGTCGAGAATCTTACCTTGACCGGCACGACTGCAATTAACGGCACAGGCAATGCGCTGGATAACAGTATCCTCGGTAACAGCGGCAACAACACGCTGGACGGCGGTGCAGGTGTCGATGCTTTGGCAGGCGGCGCAGGCAATGATACCTATATCATAGATAACACCGCCGATGCAGTGACCGAACTGGCAGGCGAAGGTACGGACAGCGTGTTTGCTTCGGCAGATTACGCACTCTCCGATAACGTCGAGAATCTCACCTTGACCGGCGCGTCTAATATTAATGCGATCGGTAATGCCTTGAACAACGCTCTCACCGGCAACAGTGCGGACAATCTGCTGAGCGGCCTTGCCGGTAGCGATACGCTCATCGGCGATGCGGGTAATGACACATTGGATGGCGGTACAGGCGCAGACGCCATGACCGGCGGCACGGGCAATGACATCTACGTGGTGGACAACATCGGCGATGTCGTCGTGGAAAACCTTGCCGAAGGTGCGGACACCGTTCAGTCTTCGATTACCTATACACTAGCCGACACCCTCGAAAATCTCACGCTTACCGGCAACACATCCATTAACGGCACAGGCAATGTGTCTGACAACGTCATCATTGGCAACGATAGTAACAATATTCTAAGCGGTCTTGCAGGCAACGATATGTTGATCGGCGGTGCAGGCAATGATGTCCTGGATGGCGGATCGGGTGCGGATAATATGGCCGGTAGTACAGGAGATGATATTTACATCGTGGACAACAGTGGCGATGCGGTAACGGAAAATGCAGATGCCGGCATGGACACCGTGCAATCTTCGATCACCTACACCTTGACTGACAACGTCGAGAACCTGACCCTGACCGGCACGAACAATCTGGACGGAACCGGCAATGCGCTAGATAACACTATCACCGGCACCGGCGGCAACAACCTATTGGACGGCGGCATGGGCGTGGATACCTTGGCTGGCGCCGCAGGCGACGATACCTACATCGTGGACAACAGCGCCGATGCGGTTGTTGAAAATGTAGGCGAAGGCATTGACAGCGTGTTTGCGTCGGCAGACTACATACTGTCAGACAATATCGAAAACCTGACCCTGACAGGTGCGGCGGACATCAACGGTACCGGCAATGCGCTGGACAATATCCTTACCGGCAACGGTGCCGACAATATCCTGAACGGGATGGCGGGTAATGACACGCTGGACGGCGGTATTGGCATCGATACGATGAGTGGGGGCACCGGCAACGATACCTACACTGTGGACGACACGGCGGATGTTATCGTTGAGAATCTCAACGAAGGGTCGGACAGCGTATTTGCTTCAGCGACCTATACACTTTCAGACAACATCGAAAACCTCGCGCTAACCGGTACGGCTGCGATTGACGGCAGCGGGAACGCTTTGAACAACGCCATCACCGGCAACAGCGGTGCGAACGTACTGGATGGCGGCGCAGGTGCAGACACCATGGCGGGCGGCATCGGCAACGACACCTACATTGTGGACAATGCCAGCGACAAGACGGTCGAAGCGCTCAATGCGGGTACCGATACCGTACTTTCTTCAGTAAGTTACACATTGGCGGCCAATGTCGAAAACCTTACGCTCACAGGTACTGCAAACATTGATGCCACCGGCAACGAAGTGTACAACATCCTGATCGGCAATACCGGCAACAACCGCCTGTACGGCATGGCGGGCAACGACAGCCTGAGCGGCGATCTCGGCAATGATTTGCTCGATGGTGGGTCAGGAGCCGATGCCATGGCAGGCAATGCCGGCGATGACACCTACGTGGTGGACAATGTAGGCGATGTGGTGACGGAAAATGTAAACGAAGGCACCGATACCGTCCAATCGTCGATCACTTACACGCTCGGCGCTAATATTGAGAACCTGACTCTGACCGGTGCGGCAAGTATCAGCGGCACAGGCAATGAACTCGATAATGTGATTGTCGGTAATTCCGGCAATAATGTCCTTTCCGGTTTGGCAGGGGATGACACGCTCACCGGCAATGCAGGCAACGATACGCTAAACGGCGGGGCAGGCGCGGATACAATGTCTGGCGGTGCGGGCAACGATATTTACGTGGTGGACAACGTGGGCGACGTCGTCACGGAAGGCCTGAATGCCGGAACCGATCTGGTGCAATCCAGCATCACCTACAAGTTGACCGACAACGTCGAGAACCTGACCCTGGCCGGCGTGGATGCTATCGATGGTACCGGCAACACGTTGAATAACACCATCACCGGCAATACCGCTGCAAACGTGATGGATGGCGGCGCAGGCGCGGATACCCTCAACGCCGGTGCGGGCGACGACACGCTGATCGGCGGCGACGGCAACGATACGCTGAACGGTGAGGCAGGAAACGACCTGTTGCAGGGCGATTCAGGCAACGACACTCTGAATGGCGGTTTGGGTGCGGATACCATGCTGGGCGGTGTTGGTGACGACACTTATACGGTAGACAATGCAGGCGATTTGATCATTGAAAACTTGGGAGAAGGCCTTGACCTGGTTCAATCGTCAATCACCTATACGCTCACCGATAACGTCGAGCACCTGACCTTGACCGGCACGGCGGCAATCAACGGCACAGGTAATGTGCTGGACAATATCATCCTCGGTAACAGTGGCGCGAATGTCCTTACCGGCCTGGAAGGAAACGACACGCTAAACGGCGGCGCAGGGGCCGACATGATGCTGGGAGGCGTGGGCAACGATATTTATATAGTGGATAACGCCGGTGATGTGGTCACGGAAAATCTTGACGAAGGTATCGATAATGTTCAGTCCAGTGTTACTTATACCTTAACCGGTAACGTCGAAAACCTGACCCTGACCGGCGGGTCAACAATCAACGGTACCGGCAATGCGCTCGATAACGTCATTATTGGTAATGCCGCCGCCAACGTTCTGAATGGAGTACTGGGCGCGGACAGTATGTCCGGCGGAGCCGGCAACGATACCTATGTGGTGGAAAATGCGGGCGACATTGTCACGGAATCGTTGAATGCGGGCACTGATCTGGTTCAATCCTCGGTCGACTATACCCTGACGGCAAATGTCGAGAATCTTACATTGACAGGTGTCGATGCGATTAACGGTATCGGCAACACGCTAAATAATATTATTATCGGGAATGCCGCCGCGAACGTGATCGATGGCGGAGCGGGGGCCGACTCACTCTATGGCGGAGCGGGTGATGATACGCTGATGGGCGGTGCAGGCAACGACCTGTTGGACGGCGGTACAGGTTCAGACGCGATGTCCGGCGGACTGAACGATGATACTTATGTGGTAGATAGCATCGGCGACATCGTTACGGAAATGTTCAACGAAGGAACTGATCTGGTGCAGTCCAGCATCACTTATACGCTGACCGACAATGTCGAAAACCTGACCCTAACCGGTACAGCTAATATCGACGGTACAGGCAACGCGCTCAGCAATACCATTCTCGGCAACAGCGGCAACAATATCCTGATGGGGCTGGAAGGCAACGATACGCTGAATGGCGGAGCGGGCGCGGATACTATGTCGGGAGGGGTGGGCAACGATACCTATGTAGTGGAGAATGCAGGTGATATCGTCACCGAGAATGCCGGCGAAGGCATCGACCTGGTTCAATCATCGATCAGCTATACACTGACTGACAATGTAGAGAACTTGACCTTGACCGGTACGAACAACATTAATGGCACCGGCAACGGGCTCGATAATGTTATCAGCGGGAACACAGGCGCGAACATTTTATCCGGGCTGGACGGCAACGACACGCTTAACGGTAATAGCGGTAACGATATACTGGATGGCGGTTTGGGCGCGGATATTATGACGGGTAGTGCAGGCAATGACACTTATGTGGTCGACAATGTCGGTGACGTGGTGACGGAAGCTTCGAATTCTGGCAATGATCTTGTTCAATCCAGTATTACTTATACCTTGGGTGCGAATGTTGAGAACCTCACGTTGATCGGCGCGGATGCGATCAATGGCACCGGAAACGCGCTAAATAACATCATCACCGGCAATGCCGCCGCGAACCTGCTGGACGGCGGGGCCGGTGCGGATACGATGGCGGGCAGTGCGGGAGATGATATTTACATCGTCGATAACGTCGGCGACGTGGTAACTGAAGCGGTCGGTTCCGGGGTAGATACGGTGCAGTCCAACATCACTTACACCCTGACTGCCAATGTCGAGAATCTTACGCTCACCGGTACTTCAGCGATCAACGGCACCGGCAATACGCTCGATAATGTCATCGTCGGCAATACCGCCGCCAACGTGCTGAACGGCGGGTTGGGCGCGGATACAATGTCGGGTGGAGCAGGCAACGATACTTACATAGTCGACAACAGCGACGATGTTGTGGTGGAAAGTACCAATGCAGGTATTGATACCGTACAAGCCAGCACGACTTACGCGCTTTCCGACAATGTCGAAAATCTCACGCTGACCGGCATAGCTAATATCGACGGCACTGGCAATGCACTGGACAATGTGATTACAGCTAACAGCGGTGTGAATGTGCTCGCCGGTCTGGGCGGTAACGACGCTTATTATGTGGGCAATACGTCGGACATTGTTTTGGAGAATGTGGACGAAGGCAACGATAGAGTGTTTTCTACTGCGACCTATATGCTTTCTAACAACGTCGAAAATCTCACGCTGACTGGCACGTCCAGTATCAACGGCACCGGTAATGCCCTGGACAACATCATTACGGGTAACAGCGGCGCCAATATACTCGACGGTGGAGCCGGTGCGGACACGATGGCCGGCGGCGCCGGCGACGATACCTACGTGGTGGATAATGCCGGCGATATCGTAACGGAAGCGCTCAATGCGGGAACCGATACGGTGCATTCCGGCATCATCTACACCTTGGGCAACAATCTGGAAAACCTCGTCCTGACGGGTACGTCCGATCTCAGCGGCACGGGAAATGCGCTCAACAATACGATCACCGGCAATAGCGGCAACAACCTGCTGGATGGCGCTGCCGGCGCCGATACCATGGCAGGCGGCTCGGGAGATGACACTTACATTGTGGATAATGTAGGTGATGTGATTGTGGAAGCGGTGGATTCAGGTTTTGATTCCGTGCAGTCGAGTGTGAACTACGTTTTAAGTTCAAATGTCGAAAATCTGGTTCTGACAGGGACTTCCGGCATCAGCGGCACGGGTAATGCATTGGATAACGTTATCATCGGGAACTCAGGAAACAACACATTGGGCGGCGATGCCGGAAACGATACGCTGGATGGCGGCATAGGAGCCGATACCCTGCTGGGTGGTACGGGCGACGATATTTACATGGTGGACAACGTGGCTGATGTAGTCAGTGAAAACCTGAACGCGGGAACCGATACCATCTTATCAAGCGTGAGCTTCACGCTCGGTGCGAATGTCGAGAATCTGGTATTGACCGATGCCGCCGATATCGACGGCGCAGGCAATCAACTCGACAATGTCATTACCGGAAATGCAGGCAATAACATCCTCAGTGGCGGCTCAGGCAATGACCGCTATGTATTCAATCAAGGCGGTGGCGCGGATACCATCCTCGATATGCAGGGAAGCGATACGCTCTACATCGGCGGCAATCTGACCGAAGCAAATTTGGAAGGCGTGCGTGATGGCGACAACATGGTCATCAACGTGCTCGGCACGAACGATTCGATTACCCTGAGCAACTGGTTTGTGCAAACCGAAGGCGTGAATCGCATCGAGTTTTCTGATGCCTCGTCATTGGACAGCATGGGTATCAATTCACTTCTGAATCGCCCGCCAGTCGCCAATGCCGATGCGATTGCTACCAACGAAGACAACGCACAGACCATCATCACGATAGCGTCCCTGTTGTCCAACGACACCGATGCCAATGCCGGTGATGTGATCACGCTGACCGGCTTTGATGGAATTACTGCCAACGGCAATGCTATTATCCAAGACGCAACCGGCAACCTCGTTCTGGACATCGGCAATCGCTATCAATCGCTTGCCGCTGAACAGACCTTCGCCGACAGTTTCGGCTATACCATCAGCGATAGCAAAGGCGCTACGGCGGCCGGCGTGGTCGATGTCACTATCGCCGGCAGCAACGATGCGCCGATTGCCGTTGCCGACATAGCCTTTGTGCAAGAAGATATTGCCATCACTGCAACCGGTAATCTTCTGGGCAACGACAGCGACATTGATCAAGGCACTGTCTTGAGTGTGGCCGATGCCGAAATCCGAACAGGCAGCTACGGCAGTTTAAATATTAATGCGAACGGCAACTACAGCTACGACACCGACAATGCTGCTCAGGCTGTGCAGTCGCTGGGTCGAACTGCGCAGGTGATCGATCATTTCGGCTACACGGTAACGGATGGGCATGTTGCCGTTTCCTCGACTCTGGACGTTTTCCTGAACGGGACGAATGATGCCCCAATCCTGGTAACTCCCTTAGCTGATAAGAACCTCACGTTTAACAAATCTTTTTCTTGGCAGATGCCGACCGGAAGTTTTACCGACATTGATCAGGGCGACACGCTTGATTATACGGCGACGCTGGCCGACGGTTCTGAGCTGCCGTCCTGGTTGAGCTTCGACGCCACCACTCAGACCTTCTCGGGCAAGACGCCGAAAGAAGTGGGTTTTGTGGATATAAGAATGACGGCTACAGACAAAGTGGCCGCTACCGGCAGCACTGAAGGGAGTCTTTCCGCCTCGGATGTTTTTCGAGTATCGGTTAGTCACGGCAACGAAGGTGTAGGCAATGGTGAAGATGCGCCTCCAGCCGGTCATGATGAAAACTTTAATGATGGCGCGGCCGCCATGCCGAGCCAACCGGGTGCGAAAGGCGGCAATGGCTATTCGGGATATTCACCGACATATTCGCATAGGCATGAAATAACGGATTATATCTCCGATACTGAAACACAAGAGCAGGACAAGCAAGCACCGGCTGCTGGAATCCGCTCATGGTTCAATCAGCAAAGCGCAAGCGAACAGCATTCATCTTTTGCCCAAAATCGGAATATCACACAGGACAGTCAGATCGATCGGCAAGTGAATAGGAGTATATCCAAGGGCATAGCCGGGAATGCAAGCTCAGAATGGGAAAGGATGAATGATCGACTCAAAAATCATCTGGAACAAACCAGCGCTGATGATGGCATCTTCGCGGAGTCCCACGCTGGCGCTAGGATGCCAGTACTTTTCGGCGCGAACGGTAACCAAGGCCTATCTCAGTTGGGTACGGGCAACAGCATGCAGATGAAGGGGTTCTCGGGACTTAAAGAGGGGTTGGAAAGGCTGGGTGGTTAATAGGCAATTGATCCGGCACAAAAATTAAACGCGACAAGTAGGAGCTTTACGATAAACGGCAAACGGGTATGTCGGAAATCGATAGGCATCGTGAAAAAAATGAAGAGATATTTGCAATGATACATGAATCGTCCGTCATTACCCGCCTGCAACTCACGCCACCTATGCCGTTTGGCCGCTCGGTTCTATGGTTGTTGCTGGCGCTATTTTTTATTCTGTTGCTGTGGGCGATCTTCGGGCGTCTGGATATTGTTGCGGTGGCGGAAGGCAAGCTAGTGCCGCAGACTTATATCAAGATCGTCCAACCGGCCGAACAGGGCGTAGTAAAGGAAATTCTGGTTAGAGAAGGCGAGGAGGTTAAACGGGGACAGGTTCTGCTACGCATGGATGCGGTGGCGTCCGAAGCGGATGTCAAGACGCTCATTAATGAGGCTCGGCGTCATGCTTTGGCGTTGCGCCGTATTGATGCGGAACTGGATAGCAATCCGCTTGTGCAAGAACCGACTGATCCGGCCGATCTCTATGCGCAGCTACTAGCCCAATACAACGCCAACCGTTTGGCCTATCAGAGCGCATTGGATGAACAGCGTAGCGTGCTGGAAAAAGCCCGGCAGGATAAGTCGGCGGCTGAACAAATTACATCCAAGCTGGTACAGGTGTTGCCCCATTACCGCGACCAGGAGGAAGCCTATAACCAGTTGAGCCTCAAAGGTTTTGCTGGGAAACTGATGGCGACCGACAAGCAGCGCGAACGCATTGAGAAAGAGCAGGATTTGAAGAGCCAAGAGTTTGTAATCCGTAGCGCCCAGGCAACCATTCAACAGGTGCAAAAGAAAATCACCCAGATTAGCGCAGATTATCGTCGTCAATTACAGACCGAGCGCATGGAGACGGCGAGTCAACTGGATAAGGTGAATCAGGAATTGGCTAAACAGCAACACCGTCAGGAATTGCTTGAACTTAAGGCTTCGCAAGCAGGCATTGTCAAGGATTTGGCGACACATACTGTCGGTACGGTTACTGCGCCCGGTACGGTGTTGTTGACATTGGTGCCGATGGCAGAGCCGTTGCAGGCGGAGGTCTGGATATCCAACGAAGACATCGGCTTTGTGCAGTCGCAACTGCCGGTAAAACTGAAATTCAGCGCCTTTACCTTTCAAAAATATGGCATGGTGGATGGAACGGTTGAGCAGGTGAGTGCTGATGCGAGCGAAACGCCAGGGCAGGAGAAAAGCATGGACATAGTGAACGATGGCTCCAGTTCAGGGCTAGCGTACAAGGCACTGATCGCACTCAAGAATCAAAAGCTGGATGTCGAAGGGCATTCATATTTCCTAGCCCCGGGTATGCATGTGTCGGCAGAAATTCGCCTTGGAACGCGCACGGTATTAGAGTATCTACTGTCGCCCATTCAAGGAGCGTTTCATGAGGCTGGGCGAGAACGTTAGCCTGGCAAAATAGCAAATTCGGTCTTTTAAAACTGCTTCGGCAAAGAAATCTCTAAGAAGCTGTTTGGAAATTCATTTTTCGCCCCTAAGGTATCAATTTTGATTAGGAAATGAATGGTATGAGCACAAAAAACGGAAAAAACGTTACCCGAGCAATTTGAGTGAGGGGCGTGGCGTTATTTAAAGCCGCACTTGCCTGAGTCACGCGTAGGCAGGCCCCCGGCAAGTGAGTCTTCGCCACGTGTTAAACGCCATCCTCTATGTGTTGAAGACAGGCTGTCAATGGCGTCAGTTGCCACGCGAGTTTCCCCATTGGACCGCCGTTTATTACTATTTTTACCGTGGGTCGTGTGGTGGCACCTGGATTCGTCTCCATGACTTGCTCCGATCCAGGTTGCGGCAAAAATTGGGCCGGCACAAACAGCCGACCGCCGGTTGCTTGGATAGCCAGAGCGTTAAAGACTCGGCAACACCCGGCGTACGTGGCTACGATGCCGGGAAACAGATCAACGGCCGCAAGCGCCACCTATTGGTTGATACGCTGGGCCTACTGTTAGCCCCGTGACCAGTGTTCAAGATCGCGATAGAGCCCGCTTATTGCTGCGAAACCTGCCCGGTCATTGCAAAAAACTGCGGAAGATTTGGGCAGATGGCGGCTATAACGGACGTTTGATCCAATGGGTAGCTGAATGTTTCAGATTTTGCCTGGCTGTGGTCTTACGTCCAAAAGAAACGCCTGGGTTTACTTTGCTGCCTAGGCGCTGGGTCGTCGAACGAACCTTCACTTGGTTAAACCAGGCGTGTCGTCTCAGTAAGGCCTATGAACGACTGACTCGTATCGACGAAACTTGGATTTATATCGCTATGACCCGCATCATTCTGAATCGCTTGGCTTGACGCGGTAATTTCCAAACAGCTTCTAAGAAGCTGTTTACGATCTTTTTACACTTCCTGGGCCGAACTGGGTCGTTGGCGAAAGGATCAGTTCGACGACTCTTCCGCCTTGTGGCCAGGATGATAGGCAATATACACATAAACAGGAATACCAGTAGCTTTTAAGCTGTTCTCTATCAGCGGCCATACGTCATCCCAGTCCAAATCGCCCGATCCTGTTGCAAGTTTCGGCAAAGCAATCGAGGTAATTTTCTCTTTTAAGATAATTTTAGCTAAGGCATCCAAAGCATGCTTAACATTGTTGAGAGTGGCCTTGTGCACATGATAATCATGGCTATCAATAGCATCCTGAATAATCAAGTTCACAATATGAATATTATTTGTTCCGGTCCAGAGCCAGGCTTCGCCCGGTTGTGTATTGTGTTGATGGCACCAGCGATTGAAATCTTTGCACATATCGGGATATTGATTGCGCAGAGATAACGCGAGTCCTTTATCCATAGGATCGTTAATTTCTACTCCCTGCACAATAGCGCAAGCTTTACTTAATAAAATATCTCCTTCAACTTGATAGAACATAAGGTTCTCCTTTGACGCTTTTTAGTGCCTATTAAGTTCGACGATGGAAAACGGCGTCGAAATTTTCCCAGTTTTAAAACAAAAAGAGCGTTTAAATTTTTCGACTCATAGTCACCATCTTAATAATCTTAAATACCTAATGCGCTTGATGAAATGGAAATAATGGAGCTGAATGTGTAAAAAGTGCAACGCCGTTTCCAGCCCGAATTTTTGGCTGCACGGAAAGTATTAGATAATCCGAGATCAAAATTTGTACCTTGAATGCTCAGTGGTGGCGCTTGATCAACGGGTACAGCAGGATAAGATTTCCGCGCATCCAATAAAAATCAGGCCAGTTCGACGCCGATAATTTCCCCTTGGGCATTCAATTTCAACCGCAAACGACCATAACAGGATTTCTGATCGCACTGGCAGCCGGAGCCTTCCATTATGCTTTCGAGAAAAGTCACATAGATCAACAAGCTGTCGGGTTGCCGCTCGATGATTTCATAGTCAAGCGACTCGTTGATGATCCAGCCGTTTTGGGTGCAAAAGGCATTCATCACAGACTGAGAAAAATTCATTTCAGTTCGTAAGTTGAGCTGAGGCATGAAGCCCAACACTTTGCGGCTCCGATGCGTCAGTCTAACCTACGCATTGACAATATCAGTCAACCCGCCGCTGTAAAAAAACAACAGGCTCGGGATAGCATTCTGTTAAATATAAAGAAGCCGGTAAAAACCGGCTTCCGTTAAATTCAATATACCGCTATTAAATTTACTTTATGAACTAGCTCCCTGGATTTCGGTTATTGCCGCGTTAACATGTGTTTTAGCTTGATCTGCTTTACCCAAATTACCCGCATTAATAGCTTCTTCCAGGTGATTGGAAGCAGATTCCATGCGTTTTTGTGAAGCGCCTTTAAGTACTATAGCTGATGCCAGGCTATGTTCTAATGCCGCGCTTGCCTGCTTCACAATTTCTTTTGCATCACTTGCTTTAGCCGCCGCATTCGCACGTTCAAGTGCGGCTTTTCCATGATTTTCAACTGCAAAAACGGCAGAGCTTGTTGCCAACAATAAACTTGAACAAATCAGTGTTATTTTTTTCATTCTTATTCACCATTAATAATCAAATTATCTAATACAGTGTCTTGTTTAGGAAAAACTAATTTTTCCCGGTGCCCATTTTGGGGATGGCAATGATTTTTTTCAAGTGGCTTAAACTCAAACTGTTCAAATATTTTTTATCTAGCTTGATGAGATGTAGATAACTGGCTGAATAAACTTCTGCTGACCGATGCCGGGAATCGGCGGCACAAGCTACGACCCTCAATGTTTTATTAAAGCTGTAAGGTGGAGTCGCCGTTAGGCAATCTACCACATGACGACAGGTTGTAATCGGCGTTGTGAGTGTAAGGTGGTTTGTTACTCGAAACCACCCTACAAATAAAGCTATTTAGTCTATTTGGCAGCCCCTTTGGAATCAGCGCCAGATTCACATTCACCGATGCTTCTGACATTATTTACTTGCTTGCCGATACACTTGTATTCGGGGTTGGTTTTCGTAGCCTGCTTTTTACAGGTTATGGCGCTGCTGGCCACTGTATAAGGGTCGCCGGCCCCAGTTATGCCGGTCTTGCCAGGCGATTCCAAGTATATTTGAGCCCTGGCATCAGCTTCTGTGGGCGCATTTCCGGTTGCTGTTACGATTTGTCTACAACTATGCCGTTTCTGAGAGTCATTGATGTCGGCTTGTCTCTTTTCTTCGAGTTTTTGTCTTTCCTCGTTTTCAGCTAGCTCTTTTTCTTTTTGAGCTTTTTCAGCAGCAAGTTGCGTCTTTTTTTCGGCGTCTAATTTTTTCTGCTCGTCGTCAGTAATCTCAGTCTTTTTGTTACTTGGCAGCGCAAGACCTTGTGAAACTGCGGCTGCATTTTTCTCTCGCTTCTTTTTGGGTTGAGCCGGTTTCTCGATATTTTCAACTAACTGAGAAGTATCTCTATACGAATATTGGAATTCACACTGGAACAGTTCCTCCACCGATACGGTACCGATTATTTTGCATGCGCATTCCCCGATGCTGATCAACTTGTTGGGTCCTGATGAAAAAGAATCGATAACTTCAGGTACACGCCTCTGGCACCATGTACTAACTTGATTCCTATCGAGTGGTGATGAATAGGCTAGTTCCTTCATAATCCGCCCTTTATTTTTTAATCTGGCTTTTTTGTCAGCCACTTCCATAAGGCCTGAGGAGGTAACTGTGAGGTTTGTATAAACAGGCTCGGCATTAGAAGTGCTTGAAATGATAAGCAACAACAAAATAGCGAATATTCTCATTTATGAGCTCCTTAAATTTAATAAACAGAAACCTAAACGAATAAGGAGATATTCGCCCAGACCAATTAAGCTTGATTTTAATGGCTAGCGTCGGCCATTACAATTTACTCTACAGAAGCGCAGGATAGGGGCGAGCAAGGTGCGGTCCATCAATTGCTAAAGTTGGGCTTCGTTCCTCAGCCGATCATTCAGATAGCCAATTCAATTGGGCTGGGCAACTGCATTTCGTTGCCTGACATTTTGGTTTAAATTCCGCTAAATCCGGTTTCCCGGACCGTTTGTTACCCTTACACATTAAAACTGAACGGCTAAAAAGCTCATTTATTATTACTTTTATCATTGGTAAGCTATTATTTTTCATTTAAGAATAATAATGGAGAGGGCGCATGAAAAAAGTACGTGTTTATATATTGGCAGCTTTTACGGTCCTAGCCGTATTTTCGTTTCCTAATGCTTATGCACATAAGGCGACATCGCATACATCGGCGCAGAAATTCGGTAGAGGTTTGGCAGCCATGACAACAGGTTTTCTTGAAATACCCGGCAATATCGTTAAAGAAACAAGGGCTCAAGGGGCGATTGGTTTTCCGATCGGTCTTGCTACCGGCTTGGGGATGACTGTAACCCGTGAGTTGGTGGGCGTTTATGAATTTCTCTCCGCGCCTTTTCCGGTTCCGGCAGGCTTTCAACCCATTCTACAGCCTGAGTACCCATGGGATTATTTTGAATAAATTCTTAGGACAATAAAGTTTAGCAAGTCAAAGCGAGACTCGGTTGAATGCAGTTGATCAGAATTGATTTGACCATATCAGCCGAGCCCGATCCCAATGACTTTTGCATCCAAGCAATATCAGGGAATTGACTTATGAGGGTCGATTTCCTACTGTTCGTTAAGCACTTGTTATCGGCAGGCGGACAATATGAAACCGGAATACACAGCTGAATTTCGTTTCTACGAGGAACTGAATGATTTTCTTCCTCCCGAACAGCGCAAGCGAACCAATCTTTATCGTTTCAGCGGTCATCCGGGAATTAAGTATCCCATAGAAGTTTTCGGCGTGCCTCACACCGAGGTAGACTTGATTGTCGTCAACGGCCAGTCTGTCGGGTTCGATTATCAACTGCAAGCCGGGGATCGCGTCGCGGTCTATCCGGTTTTTGAAACTCTGGACATCACTCCTTTAGTCAAGCTGCGCGAAAAGCCCTTGCGCAACCCCCGATTTGTCCTGGACGTGAATCTAGGCAAACTCGCCAAACGCATGCGTATGTTGGGTTTCGACTGTCTTTATCGCAACGACTATAAAGATGCCGATATCGTAAAGAGCGCAGTCAACGACCGGCGTATCGTGCTGACTAGGGATCGGCGGCTTTTGTATAACAAACAAATCGACCATGGCTACTGGGTGCGTGCGGTCGACGTAGACGCCCAGGTCGATGAAGTTCTTCGGCGTTTCGACTTGTACGGCTTGATTCAACTTTTTTCCCGATGCTTGATTTGCAACGGCGTTTTAGCGACGGTCGCCAAAGCGGATATTTGGGATCGTCTCGAACCCAAGACCAGGCTTTACTATAATGACTTTTATCAATGTGCTGATTGTCAGCGGATCTATTGGCAAGGCTCGCATATGCAAAACATGCTGAAACGCTTGGCCGACTCGAATTATCCTGCTTTAAACGGATGAGCCAAAAGATAAAATAATCATACTGTTTGACGTATAATTTGGTTCATTTCGCGGGTAAAGCGCTTAAATTCGTTTAAAAACACCGGCTATCAGGCTGATCCCTAACTCAATCATGACAATAAAACTTTAGAAATTGTGGATAAGATCAACATGACAAAGGCTGAAGATCGAAGAGGTTTTTTTCGGATTGATGATGAAGTTAATCTGTCTTATAAAAAAATAGATGAAAAACAGCTGCACGAGCCGCACCCTGTTTCAGACAATATTTTAAATAGCTGTTCGCTGTCCACAGCGCTTGAAACAGTATCGCAGGAATCGGCAACGTTATTGCACCGGCTGGACAAAGTCTTGCCGGAGGTTGCGGATTATTTAAGGTTAATTGACACAAAAATCGACCTGCTTGCTCAGGCGATTACGATGCAGGGCTTTCAGGTTAAGGAAAACAACACCCGTAAAGTTAATATCAGTGCAACCGGCATCGCTTTTGGCTGCGAAGAAGCGCTTAAAGATGGCGATTATCTGGAAATCAAAATACTGCTGACATCTTGCATGAGAGTTATCGTGACATACGGCAGGGTTGTTCATTGTCAAAATAGCCCATCAAACGATAGCCATTACCCTTATTTTGTCGGTGTCAATTTTATTGACATGAAAGAAGAAGACCGGGAAATGCTGATCAAGTATGTGGTTAAAGAGCAGTTGCAACAGATCAGGGACAAAAAGCAAGATAGCAGCGAATCATGAGTGCTTGTGAATATTTCAGATAAACAAAAAAAAATCCTTAGCCTATTGGCTGACGGCGAGTTTCATTCGGGCACTGAATTGGCCGATGCGCTCGGTATCAGTCGTTCAGCGATCTGGAAACAGCTGAGCGGCTTGGCCGAATTGGGGCTGCAACACTCGGCAGTCAGCGGTAAAGGCTACCGGCTGGATAACCCGCTGGAGTTGCTGGACGTGTCAAAAATCAATGAAGTCGTTACCGACCAGGCCGGCGCATTAATTTCATCGTTTGAAATTCATGATCAAATTGATTCCACTAACCGTTATCTAGTGGAACGTTCTCAAAATAATGGGCTTTCCGGTTCCGTGTGCTTTGCGGAGTACCAGACAGCCGGCAAAGGCAGGCGAGGGCGGCAATGGGTCTCGCCTTACGGGAGCAATATTTACCTGTCGATACTCTGGCGTTTTCAGCAAGGCCCTGCCGCCATTTCAGGCTTGAGCCTGGCTATCGGCGTCGCGGTCATCAGGGCTTTAAAACAGCATCAAATTAGTGACATCGGCCTTAAATGGCCTAACGACATTTACAGCCAGGGCAAAAAACTGGGCGGCATTCTGGTGGAAGTCTCGGGCGAAACGGACGGTCCGTGCAGTGCGGTGATCGGACTGGGATTGAATTTGTTTTTGCCGGAAACCCAAGCCGAAGGCATTACTCAAGCCTGGACCGACTTAAGCAAAATAACCGGGCAGAGCCAACTGTCCAGGAACCAATTGGCCGGTATCCTGTTAAACCATCTGCTGCCGGTCATTGCCGAGTATGAAAGTGCCGGCATTCAAGCCTATCTCGATGAATGGCGCTCGTATGACTGTCTATCCGGCAAGACTGCAACTTTGTTTATCGGGCAGCAACAATTTGAAGGCATTGTGCAAGGAATCGACGATAACGGCATGCTGTTGATTAAACGCTCGGATGGCAATGTGCAGACCTTTGCCTCCGGCGAGGTTAGCTTTAATAGTTCAGTGCCGCAATGAATTTGCTGATCGATATGGGTAATACCCGGCTAAAGTGGGCGGCGGCGACCGCCGGTCAAATCATGACCGGGTCACCTTTGGCCAATAACCGGATTAATCGAGAAGAACTTTTTCAGCTCTGGAAAGGCCTTTATCGTCCCAAGCGGATTGCCGTTTCCTGCGTGAGTGCAAACCGGCTGCTCGAACTGGTCCAAACGGTAGCGCATGAACTTTGGCTTGATGTGGATATTATCCTGGTTAAATCGCAGGCCCAGGCGTTTGGTGTGGTTAACGCTTACCAACAGCCGGAAAAACTGGGCGTCGACCGCTGGCTGTCGCTGGTTGCCGTTTGGCAGCAATATCAAGTCTCGGCTTGCATAGTCGATTGCGGAACGGCCATTACCGTGGATTTACTCGACGGCCACGGCAGGCATCAAGGCGGTCTGATCAGCCCCGGCTTGATGCTGATGAAAGAATCCCTGGGCCAAGGAACGGCGGCGCTGTCTGTCAGTGATGCAAGCCATGTATTCGGACTGGCCGATTCTACCGAGGCTGCAATCTACAGCGGTACCTTAATGGCCGCCATTGGTTTGATCGAGCATGTGCTGGCGAAACACCCCTCCGGCATACGGCTGATTTTAACCGGCGGCGATGCGGAACTTATCGCCGGGCAGCTTAATGCCATATCCACTGTTGATCCCGATTTGGTGCTGCGCGGATTGCTGTGTGTTCTGGAAGGGCATGTATAGATCGCGAGTTTCAATAGTGAAAACTTCGCGTTCTTGGCTGTAGTGGTAAAAATCCTTTTATTGTCCTTAATACCTAACTATTCCTATCGTGCTAAACATCATCTGGATAAGCTTTTTTCTCGCCGCTTTTTGCACCGCGCTGTTCAAACTGGTTTTCCTGGGCGACCAGCAGGTGTTTGCACAAATCATGGAAGCCATGTTTGCGTTATCGAAATCGGCTTTTGAAATATCCCTGGGACTGACCGGCGTGCTCGCCTTATGGCTGGGCATTATGCGCATCGGCGAAAAGAGCGGCTTCATCCTGCTATTAACTAAAAGCCTGACGCCGTTATTCAGCCGGTTAATGCCGGATGTGCCCAAAGGCCATCCGGCTTTAGGCGCTATCGTAATGAATATTTCCGCCAATGCGCTGGGTCTGGATAATGCCGCAACGCCGTTGGGCATCAAAGCAATGCAGGAACTGCAATCACTCAACCCGAATCCCGAAACCGCCAGCAACGCGCAAATCCTGTTTCTGGTGATCAACACCTCAAGCGTCACGTTGTTTCCGGTGACGATTTTTACTTACCGAGCCCAGCTGGGAGCGGCCAATCCGACCGACGTATTCATCCCGATCCTGATTGCCACGTACATGTCCACGTTGGCGGGTTTGCTTGCGGTTGCCTTCGTACAAAAAATCAATCTGCTGGATAAAGTGATCGTGGCCTATCTCGGCAGTTTTACGCTGGTTGTCGGCGGCATACTGGCGTATTTTTCAAGCCTGCCGCAACAGCAGATGCTCGAACAATCGGCGCTTATCAGCAATTTCATCCTGTTCTCACTGGTTATCACCTTTATTCTCGGGGCTATCAATAAAGGGATTAACGCTTACGAAGCTTTTATTGAAGGTGCCAAGGAAGGCTTTCAGACAGCGATTACCATCATCCCTTATTTGGTCGCGATGCTGGTTGCGATCGGCGTGTTCAGGGCCAGCGGCGCGCTGGATTTGCTGGCCGACTTGGCGAGAGCCGCGGTGCATTACTTTATGCTCGACGACCGCTTTGTCGATGCGCTGCCCACCGCATTGATCAAGCCGTTCAGCGGCAGCGGGGCCAGGGCGATGATGATCGACACCATGAAGACCCTGGGCGCGGATTCGTTTGCCGGACGCCTGTCGTCAATCGTGCAAGGCAGCACCGAAACTACCTTTTACGTGCTGGCGATTTACTTCGGATCGGTCGGCATCAAACATATTCGTCATGCCGCCGCGTGTGGGATAATAGCCGACTTTGCGGGCGTTGTTGCCTCTATATTTATTGCTTATTGGTTTTTTGGCTAAAGGCGAAAGGCGAAAAAATCATCCTTTGCCTTGTGCCTATAAAATTTTATGAAAAAGCTCGGTCTTACCCGCATTGTCCGTATTCTAATTTTTATCATTATTGCTCAATGAAAGTTCATCTTAAAACACTCGGCTGCCGTCTTAACGAGGCGGAGCTGGAAACTTGGGCTCAGGCTTTTCAAAAGTCCGGCCATCAAATCACCAAGCAAGCCGAAGCCGCCCAGCTTATCGTGATTAATTCCTGCGCGGTGACCCAGGATGCCGCCAGAAAATCGCGCCAGCTGATACGGCGCATCCATCGCGATAATCCGCAAGCCAAACTGGTCGTCAGCGGCTGCTATGCAACCTTAAACGAAGATGAGGCCGCCTCATTGCTGGGCGTCGACTTGATAGTCAGCAACAAAGACAAGGATCAACTGGTCGAAAAAACCCTGACCGAGCTGAACATGGACAGCATGCCGGTCCTGTCCACCGAGCCGGGAGAAATATCGCTGTTTACCCGCGGCAGGCAGCGTGCCTTCGTTAAGGTGCAGGACGGTTGCCGTTACCGCTGCACCTTCTGCATCGTCACCGTGGCGCGCGGCGAAGAAAGCAGCCGCCCCGTGCAGGCGGTCATCGACGAAATCAATGCGCTGCACCAGCAAGGCATCACCGAAGTCATCCTGACTGGCGTGCATTTGGGCGGCTACGGCAGCGATTTGGGCAACAATCTGTCCGACTTGATCAAAGCCATTCTGGCGGAAACCACTATCCCGCGTCTTAGATTAGGCTCGTTGGAACCTTGGGAACTGCCCGGCGATTTTTTAGAGCTGTTCCACAATCCGCGCCTGATGCCGCATTTACATCTGCCGTTGCAAAGCGGATCGGATACCGTGCTGCGCCGTATGGCAAGGCGTTGCAAGACCGAAGAGTTTTCAGCCATCGTCAGCCAGTTGCGCGCGCAAATCCCGCACTTTAATATCACCACCGATATTATCGTCGGCTTCCCCGGAGAAACCGAAGAGGAATGGCAGGATAGCTTTAACTTCATTAAGCAGATCGGTTTCGGTCATATTCATATCTTCACTTACTCGAAACGTGAGGGCACCAAAGCCGCTGGCTTGCCGAACCAGGTAAACAACGAGGTCAAAAAACAGCGCAGCAGGCTGTTGCATGAGCTGGCTGAAGAAATGAAGCAGGCGTTCTCTGCAAGTAATGTCGGCAATGAATTTCCGGTGTTATGGGAAGGCTACAGCGAAACCTTGGATAAAGGCAAGCAGCGGGTGTTCGGATACACGCCGAATTATCTGCGGGTCGGCTGCGTGATCAACGACGATGTATCGGTGGAGAATCGGACGATTAACTGCGTTTTGACAGCAGTTGATGAGGGCTATGTTGCCGGAGAGCTTGCGGAGTAACTCAATAACGTGAGTATCTTCAAAACAGCAAAACGCGCCCTGCAATTTTTCCGCATCGGGCTGGCCGCCAATAAACTGCAACGCACCCAGGACGAGACCGAACGTCTGCTCGCCAAACGGGCGCTGGCCGGGCTGTTTGCCGATGCGCGCGGCATCACTATGAAAGTCGGCCAGTTGTTTGCAGGCACCGACGGCACGACGCCGTTTCAGGAACTCGTTGAAGGCATAGAGCCTTTGCCGTTAAAAGTCATGGTTCCATTACTTGAAAAGGAACTCGGGCAAAAAGTTAAGAACGTCTTTCGTTCCATAGAACCCGCCATTGCTGCGGCATCGCTAGGACAAGTGCATCTTGCGATACTTAAAAACGGTGACCCGGTGGCGGTAAAGATTCGCTATCCGGACATTAGCGATGCGATCGACGCCGAACTGTGGCTGGTCGGCCTGATGCCCGGTGTAGGGGCGGTCAATCGCTGGGGCTTTGACCTTGATGGCTATAAAAAAAGCTTGCGCGATAACATGCAGCGAGAGCTTGATTACCGCTCGGAAGCCCAAAGGCAGGACTATTTCGGCCGTACTGTTCAAGTTCCCGGTTTGGAAGTTCCAACGGTGTATAGCGATCTATGCAGCGAACGCGTGTTAGTGCAGAGCAGGGCAGAGGGCGTGTTGATCGACAAAGTCGGTAGTTGGCCTGAACAGGAGCGTCGAGCTATCGGTCAAACGCTGATGATGACGCTGTTTAAGAGCCTGTTTGTTGCGGGCGAAGTGCATGGCGACCCGCATCCGGGTAATGTGTTTTACAGCCATGACGAAAACGGCCAGCCGTTAATCGCATTGCTCGATTACGGCTGCACAATCACCGTTACTGAACAACGCCGACTGGCGCTACTCAAGCTGATCATCGGCTGCCGTGAACGGAACCCGACCAAACCGCTGGACTGTTTTGCGGCGCTGGGCTTTGACAGCAAAAAACTGAGTTATATCAGCGGTTCGTTGCCCGCCTTATGCCAGAGTTTATTCCGGCCTTTTTTAATAAATCACGCGTTTAATCCCGAACAGTGGCAACTAGGCCGGGAAGTGAACGATTTGCTCGGCGATTATCGCTGGTGGTTTAGATCGGCCGGACCTTCCGACCTGTTTTTACTGATGCGGGCTTTTCAGGGGCTAATCCAGCAACTGCAAGAGCTGGACGTCAAGCTGCCATGGTGGACGGTGCTGCAACAGGCCGTCGGCTCTGAACTTATTCAGCAGGCCATAGTCTATGATTTGCCCGCAATTGAACATGAGCCGGCGGCTAAGGCGCTGAGCTTTGATCAACAGGCCAGCGGCCTTTGCGTACGCGTCACTGAAAATGGCGAGCAGCGTGTTTCGATTAAAATGCCCGCCGAAGCGGTGCTGGATTTGGAGCGCCTGATTCCTGAAGATGTCTTGGCACGCATCATGGATTCAGGGACAATCGACCTCAAGCAGTTGGGCGAATCGATCCGCGCCAACGGCATTATTCCCCAGCAACTGTTTGTTTTTGAAGATGTTGAAAAAACTTACAGGGTATGGCTCGAGTAAGATAACTAAAGGTGAAAGCGATGCGTTATATTTTGGCGATAGATCAAGGCACCAGCAGTTCCCGTTGTGTTGTTTATGATCAGCAGGCTAACCCGGTTGCGATGGCGCAGCAGACGTTTACGCAGCATTTCCCGTACCCCGGTTGGGTAGAGCATGATGCCGAAGAAATATGGGCATCGCAATCCTGCGTTTTTAAACAGGTGATACAGAATGCAAAGCTTAAGCCGGAACATATCGCGGCAATCGGCATCACCAACCAGCGGGAAACAACGGTCATCTGGGAGCGCAGCACCGGCAAACCGATTTACAACGCCATCGGCTGGCAGGACAGACGTACGGCTGATGATTGTATCCGGCTGAAACAAGCCGGAGCTGAAGCGATGGTTAGGGCCAAAACCGGGCTGTTGCTTGATGCTTACTTTTCGGCGACGAAGATCAGCTGGCTGCTGGATCATGTCGAGGGCGCGCGCGAACAAGCCGAGCGCGGGGAATTGGCCTTCGGAACGATAGATTCATGGCTGGTCTGGAAGCTGACCGATGGCGAGTTGCATATTACCGATGTCACTAATGCCGCCCGAACCTTGCTGTTTAACATCGATACGATGCAATGGGATGACGACTTGCTGGCGTTATTCAACATACCCGCATCGTTGCTGCCGATCGTCAAATCCTCCAGCGAGATTTATGGGCAAACGCGTAATCAGGTAATAGGGGCGGGAATCCCGATTGCCGCCATTGCCGGTGATCAGCATGCGGGGTTATTCGGCCAGCTGTGCATCAATGCGGGCATGGCTAAATGCACCTATGGCACCGGATCGTTTCTAATGATGAATACCGGCTCGCAAAGGGTTGCTTCGACTAACGGTTTGTTGACCACGGTTGCCTGGCAAATTGGCGATCAAATCCATTATGCGCTTGAAGGCGGCGTGTTTGTCGGAGGGGCGGTCATCCAATGGCTGCGCGACGGTTTGCAGTTGTTCGAGCAGGCATCGGACAGCGAACAGCTTGCCGGAAGCGTAGCCGATAATGGCGGGATTTATTTCGTACCGGCACTGACCGGTCTTGGTGCGCCGCACTGGGATCCGCAGGCGCGCGGAGCGATTTTCGGCATCACGCGCGGCACAACTTCTGCGCATTTTACCCGGGCTGCCCTGGAGAGCATTTGCTTTCAGGTCGATGATATATTGCAGATGTTTTCAGCCGAAAGCGGTAGTCCGATTACCCAACTAAGAATCGATGGCGGCGCGGCAGTCAATAATATGTTGGCGCAATTCCAGGCCGATATATCGGCTGTTGAAGTTGTCCGTCCGACCAACCTTGAAACCACGGCATTGGGCGCGGCTTATCTGGCCGGCATTGCCATCGGGTTATGGACTATCGACGAGCTTAATGACAAATGGCGGATAGACCGGTCATTTCATGGAGCAATGCCGTCGCAGGAAGTTAAATTATTAAAACAACATTGGCTTAAAGCCGTGACAAGAGCAAAGAATTGGGCTGAATAAGGTTTACCGGATGAGTGAGACAAAACTTCGCGGATATGAAAATTTTCATATTGTGTTATGGCTGTTGAAAGATACCTGTTGGTTAATGGAATGGAGGCTGGAAGGCCTGTTTATGATTATGCCGACAGTTGCGGCGGCTTTTCACATTACCTGGCTGGGGCGGCAAAACACCGCCAACCTGTTTCACAATCTGGCTGTCAGCAGCTGGATATGCGGCAATGCGGTTTGGATGATAGGGGAATTCTTTTTCGACGACAGTTTCAGGCCGTTTGCCAAAGTCTTTTTCGGCATCGGTGTGGTGTTTCTTGCGGTGTATTATTTTGGCGTGTTGCCGAAACAAAGGCGTTTGTTGAGGCAAAAACTGTAGTTTATTGTTATACATAAGTATCTGCGGGATGTTGTCATTCCGACAGTCCCTTGCCTGGCGTTAGGCAAGACGCATGCCGATAGGCAGACCTTCCAGGTTTTTACGGGAGCCGCTCCCGGCGGCTCCCGTACTTCCGCCATCCATGGCAGTCGGTCGCATCGGTTCCCTACCGATTGCGACACTTCCGCCATCCATGGCAGTCGTAAAACTTGGAAGGTCTAATTGGCAACGCCCACGCCTTACAGCTCTTACGATTCAGCCTGCTTGAAATGCATGAATTTGACGCCGACAGCGCAGGCAATGCCGACCAGGATATAGGCGTAATTGACGAACAAGCCGGACAATGTGCCGGGATTATGTTCAACCGCATCGCGTAGCCCTGGGGTTACGGCAAAAGTCCAAACAACGCCGGGGATCAGATAGGACAGAAAGCCCACTATAGCTGAGGAGAGCGGATTTTTTCCGGTCGCTTCGGCGCTTTTGTAAAACCAGCAAGAAATCAGTAATGCGGTAATGGTGCCTATCATGATGAAATTCCATAAGTTATGTTAGCGGTGGCGTCACAGTATCAAATTGCTTTGTTGGGCTCAAGCGTAAGGCTTTAAGTTGAGGCGGAAACATCAGAGTAGGAGTAGGGCGGTTTCGCGTAGCAAACCGCCAACCAAAGCACAATATCCAATACAATCGATCATACAAAGTTCCCGCTTGTAAAAGTTCGAGCAGGAATCAAATAAGATTATCCCGATCATGGCGGATTGCTTCGCGAATCCGCCTTACAGCGTTAATTAACGTAGGCCGGAATAAGCCGGTTCGAGCACCAGCGAGAATCGGCGTTTCCGGCTATTCGCACTCTATGTCTTCAATATTGGCAGGCGCAACTTCACCCCAATTGTTTGGATACCAACCAAGTGCGACAAAACGCTCAAAAGAGCTATGCGGCCATTCGTCAGGCGTGGACGCCAAGCCATGTTTGACCGGGTTGTAATGGATGTAATCCAAATGTTTGTGAAAGTCGTTTTCGTCTCGGATGCAGTGATCATAGAAACGCGGCTGCCAAACGGCTTTTGCGCCGCCTTTTCGGGCTTGAGCGGGAACATGTCTTGAAAAGTCGGCCTTCACCATTTGCCAACGGGTGGAAAAATCGGCATCGCCTTCCGGTAAGCGCCACAGGCAATGCAAATGATCAGGCAAAACCACCGCCGCCAGCAGGTCGAAAGGACGTTTCGCTTTGACCTCTCGAAAAGATCGACGGAGTTGCTCCACCCGTTCGGCGTCGGCGAATATCGGTTGGCGGCGATAAGTTACCAATGTAAAGAAATACGTTCCGCCGGGAAAATACAAACGCCGATAATCGCTCATGGACAACCCTCAACGGAGTAGATACTCTCTTAAACCACAAGCCCAATTTTGCAAGAAATCATAAAATTTTATGATTTTGCTTCAACAGGAAACGTGTAAAAACGAGTCCCGTAAAATTCT
>Ga0265297_10002147_pt1 | contig 41706 bp, 45 predicted proteins | sample Munlanlwell13791_FD_192502 | JGI IMG/M metagenome (GOLD analysis project Ga0265297, IMG submission 192502) | Leachate microbial communities from a municipal landfill in Southern Ontario, Canada - Leachate well 137-91 | ecosystem: Engineered > Solid waste > Landfill > Unclassified | place... | reverse complement strand
ATTCTTATTCTTCATGTTATATTCGTGTTTCACCTCCGATCTATTGTAAAATTAAAATGCAGTTATATTTCAAAACTAAAAAAAGAGGAAGCAGCGGTTAGCTGCTGCCTCTCCCTTTTATATAAGATTTATCCTTTTCTTTTTAGGCTTAATCCGGCTAAGGCGGAAGCCTACTGTAACTTCTCATATGCCTCCTTTGCTATTCGACTGACATCGTAAAAAGTTTGTAGAAATTGTCAAAGAATAAGGCTATACTGTTTCTTTTGGTTTTAATATATTTTTTTACTTGTATCATGGACATGTATGTAATTTATTTGAAACTATGAAAAGATCATAACCCGTATCCGCTTTATTTTCAGTGATCTATATTACAATCATCGTGTATGATAAATTACAGGATTATGCAAAAGATCAATAAAAAAATTGATGAGTTTTTCGGACGCTACAAGTCCATTGAATACAAAGCTAAAGAAACAGTAATTCACATGTCGGATGAACCGGCAGGAGTATTCTATGTAAAAAAAGGCTTTGTTAAAATGAACACTATTTTATCAAACGGGAGCGAGCTTACTTTGAATATTTTCAAACCGGGATCATTTTTTCCAATGACTTGGGCTGTCGCAAATGCTCCAAATAATTACCTTTTTCAAACCATGAGCTCGGCTAGTCTTTACAAAGCACCCAGAAAGGAAATGGTTGAATTTTTGGTTAAAAATCCCGATATACTATATGACCTAACAAGGAGGCTTCTTTCAGGAATCGATGGTCTTTTAACAAATATCAGCCACCTTGTCGCAGGTACAGCTGCCAATCGCGTCGCTTCAGCAATACTTCTGTGTTCGAGAAGATTTGGAGAAAAAGTAAATGAGAATCAAATTGCTATCAATATTCATCTGACGCACCAAGACATTGCCGATCTTGCAGGTTTGACCCGCGAAACGACAAGTATTACCATGAGCATGCTCAAAAAAAGAAAGATTGTCACGCAGGTCAGAGGAAGAATAATTATTAATAACCAAAAAGAACTGCATAATCTCTCCCAAATAGAACAAGTATCAGCCAGTGCTATAAATACGCTCTAAGAAATTCGAGGATAGCAGGGTTTTAATCATTCATTTTTTAATGTAACATTTATTGATAATAAAAAAATTTTGTACACGAAAAGGCTAACTTGTACTATACTTAATTCAAAGGCTGGTATTAAAAGGGGGTGATCAAGAATGAATAAAAATAAAGTGTTGTTAATAGTAATAGGTATTGTTGTCATTCTTCTAGGTGCCTTACTTCTTCAAACAATAATGACAAAAGATATCGAAGAACATACTCAAGTAACGCCATCAGATATCAACCAGAACTCTGTATCAGAAAAGAAAACGGTTCCTTTGGGAGATGTCAAAGGTTCTTGTAATCTTATCGAACAAGCAAGCACGTGCATAGAATACTACGGATCAGAATGGACATCTGAAGCAATAAAACTTGTTTGCGAGGAAGGAGAATATTCAGAAGATCCTTGCACTAAACCAAGCTTAGGAGGATGCCGTATATCTATTGGAGGAGAGGCTGAAATGATTTCGTGGTATTATGATCGTGGCGGCGAACCATTTACCAACAACATACAAGAGCTTAATCAGGCATGCATTAGCTTACCCGATGCGGCTTGGGTTGAGTAGGTACGGGTGATTTATAAGACTAGTTGATTATTTTAAGAATTTTATTGAATATTCCCATAAATATCTTGTATTGAAGGCTGTGTTTAATAAATTACCACGAGTTGAGGCTAAAGTACTTTTTTTCGATAATTGTAGGTTTGTCCAACCTGGGATTAAAAACTGTAGTTTACAAAAAAGGATTAAAGACTAGTTAAAGTAAGTTCTGTTATGCGGATGATTCTTTTTTTCCAAAAAACTTTTCTACTAAGACTCCACTGAACCCGTAATTAAATGGCGCGGTGAAAAACACTCTGAAATCTGCGTCATTGTTCTCATAAATCCTTTGAGCCCAAAAACAATTTACAAGGTGACGTTGAAAAAAGTTTAGATCTTGAATTCCGCAACGACCCCATCGCTGAGAATTATATTTTTTCATTCCAAACGCAGGAAATGCCTCAAAACCAGAATTTTTCTGCAATAGTCATAATAGACCCAAACCATTTTAAGGTGGAAGAAACAAGATACGTTTCTGCCGAAAGTCTTGAAGACCATCTTCCAGGAAATAATGTTTTAAACAAACTTGAGAAAGTAAATCTATTCACTCTTAAAGATGAAACCATCAAAAATGATCATTCGATAACTGTTCCAGCACGGTTTCTTAGGTAATTTGTTTTACAGATTATACAAAGACTCGATTCCAAAAACTGGAATATTTGGTATAATAGTCACGGTGCGTTGATCAAAGATAATATTGAATTACAAGAAACAAGCTATATTATTGGAATTTTTACATAAAAATACCACAGTTAATAAAAAGTCTTGTTTTTCAAATTAATTTATCAGTTACATTCCCACGGCATGAAAACCGTGGTTTTGGTTTTAATATTAATTAAAATAGACTATGGCAGCTACACTACTTTTTGATTTTTCCAGAGTATTTCTTTTTGCAAAAGACAAAAATTACAAAGGTGAACTGAATGTTCTCTATAAATCGTTGATTTCCAAACCCGACTATAAATTCTTCGACCACTTTATTTTCAACGAAGAACTTTTTGGCATCGCGGAAAGATTAAAACTTAAGACTGACCTGTTTATGTTCACAAGCGGAATAATACAGGAAGCACCTGAAATACAAACACGTTTAAACGGCTTATTCCGGGAAATCTACTCTGCCAATAAACTTGGTTATTCAAAATCGGACCCGCTAGCATATACGAATATTGCAGGAAAAATAGGGACAGCTCAGGAAGAAATAATTTTTATCGACGACATGACCAAAAATATACTTGCTGCTCAGGAAGCAAATTTAAAAACAATCCTGTATTCCGGTAATTTACAGCTTCTTGGCGAATTAAGCAGACTCATTAACTTCACAATGTAGTAAAATGTTCGTCGGTTTATTCTTTTTTCAGACTTAGTGGTTAGACCCAACAAGCTAATTAAGTTAAAATATGGAATATGGATATGATAAATAAAATCAAGTGTCCGCATTGCGGAGAATATTTTGAGCCAAGTGAGGCTTTCAAACACCAGTTGGAAAAAGAATTACTTGAATCCGAAAGATCCAAACATCAAAAAGAGTTGGAAAAAGTTAAAACTGAGGCAGAAAGTACAGTAGCGGAAAAAATAAAATCAGAATACGAACTTCAATTTAAACAATTTCAAAAAGATTCAGAGGAGGAAAAGGAACGAAACAAAAGACTTCTCAAACAACTCGAAGGCTTGAACGAAGAGATTCGGAGCTTAAGAAGGAAAGATGAGGAGAGGGAACTTGAGATGAAGAAAAAAATTGCTGACGAGGAAGAAAAAATAAGAGAGGACTCAAGGAAAAAAACGATTGAAGAACATGAACTTAAAGACAAAGAAAAAGATAAAAAGTTGGCAGACGCTCTAAAGCAAGTTGAAGAATTAAAAGCAAAAATGGAAAGAGGTTCGCAACAAACTCAAGGTGAAGTACTGGAGCTGGAGATCGAAGAAATTTTGAGACGCGAATTTCCGACTGACATCATTGAAGAAGTTAAAAAAGGTCAAAGAGGTGCAGATGTCCTGCAAAGAGTTATAGATAAAAGAAACCGGGATTGCGGAGTAATTCTTTGGGAGTCAAAAAACGCCCAATGGAGTAATGCCTGGATCGGAAAACTAAAAGAAGACCAAAGACAGGCAAAAGCAGATCTTTGTGTTTTGGTCGTGACGGATCCTCCCGATGGACTGGAGACATTCATGTTTCAGGATGGAGTCTGGTTGGTAAAGCGCAAAATGATCGTTCCCCTGGCGCTTGCGCTCAGATTTGACCTTGTACGAGTAAATTATGAAAAGCTCGCCAATGTCGGCAAAAACGAAAAGAGTGAAATTCTTTACCAATATATAACCAGTACCGAATTCAGGCATAGAATTGAGGCAATAGTTGAAGCATTTGGAGATATGCAAAGTGAAATGGAACGGGAAAAAAGGTGGTTTACAACCAAATGGGCAAGGCAGGAAAAGCAGTTAAGAAAAGTGGTTGACCACACGCAAGGGATGTATGGCGACTTGCAAGGTGTCATCGGCAAAACCCTGCCTGATCTTAAATCCTTACAGCTTGTAGAGGGAGAAAAATAATATACTATTTATACTTTCACTTATCACCCTAACTGCCTACTACAATAAAATCCATATTCAAATTTGACAGAGGAGGAGAAGAAGTAAAATACCTTCAAATGGGACGTAACATCAGAAGTTGCCGTAGTACTTACTCAAGCCTGAACGTAATCCTTAATCGTAGAGTTGCTTTCTTCATAAATTCTGGTGTCTTCAATCGAAAAGCAATAAATATTGTATAATCAAAATCATGCGGGCGAATAGGACATTACGTTATTTCGCTGCCTACGTAAAAAAGCTGCCGTTTCTCTCCTTCAGAGAAAAGTATGTCTTAAAAAAACGCTCTAAAGGAATTACTTTAGAAAAAATTGGTAAAAAATTCGGTCTGACCGAGGCAAGAATCCGCCAGGTCGAAAAAGAAGCTATCAAAAAAATCAAAAGCGGATTATTTCAGCAAAAACTTTTTAAATAATAATTAAAATCATGCACAAAAACGAATAAAAAATATGTTATTTGCCGTAAAAACTTCGAAATATTGACAACGTCATAAAATACGGATTAAACTGATTTAAAGGGAAAAATCCCTACGCTGTACAAGTCTAAATATTTTATAATCTTAGTACTCTTCGTCTTTATTTATGCAATTGTTGTTACCGGATTATATATAAAATCAAAGCAAAATAAACAACCGAGAACACCAGAAATGTTTCTACAAGAACCGGCTGTTCAAGCGATAGTGTCTACACCTGAATTTGAAGATTTTATAAATAGCCCATCCTTCCAAGATCTTCGAAACAGCAGCTCTTACAAAAACCTATTATCAAGTTCTACTACAAGCGGACTTATTAAAAGCACGGAATTCAAAAGTTTATATACCAGTGCTTTACTTTTTTATCCACCTTTTGATACGAAAGAAGCAACAAGATTTGTCGGCAGTAGCCAATTAAAAAATTTTATAGGAAGTGATGAACTGAAAAATTTTCTCCGCAGTCCGGAAGTCGGAAATTTGCTTAGAAGTGGAGAGTTAAACTCTGTGCTTGAAGATCAATCAACAATTAATTTACTTAGAAGCCCGATTATCCTTGCCTTAGGCGCCAGCCTGTTTCAAGGTGTTAACATAAATTCCGTCATCGATAGTGGCGAATGGCAAAGTCTTTTGCAAAGTTCGGAGATGCAGTCTTTGTTAAATGACCCTCAAATAATTGCCAATCTGGGAAGCCTGAATTTTTCCCGGGAAGTAAATACTGAAGCGTCTTTTTTACAATCCTTCGATTGGCCTAGGCAATATATGCAGGATGAGGGAACAATGTTCGAACCCGGACAAACAAAGGTTGAACTTACAGACGCATCAGGCAAAGCGGTTATCGTTTCTGTCTTTATGCCCTGGGAAAAACATGATAACGAAAGCAGCAATCTGGGGGTTTTTTCATACTTAATCCGTGATGCTGATGGAGTTTTTGTTGTTGATCCGGGTCCGCTTTATGATATATATACCCTACCCAGCAAACAAAAGGGGAGTACTTTTCAAATTCCAAATCAAACAAACCTTTTGATTGCAGCTATTAAAAAACATTTTTCGGATATAAATCGTTTAAGAATTAAGGGAATTATATTAACCAACTGGCATCCTGAACATATTGAGGTTGCACCGATTCTTCAAATTGAAGCCGCGAATCAATTTGGATATAAACCAACAATAAGGATTCATAATAAAGATAAGTCGAAACGCAATCCACCGAATGAAATATTCGGTTTGTTCTTTGATCAAATTGGTGCAACAGCAGTTTTCGAACGGGCAGGATTTACCAATATTACTTGGGGCGCTGATTTGGCCAATGGCAGTGTTTTGGGTAATAGTGGTTTTACAGTAATCGAAACACCAGGTTATACCAATGGTTCAATTGCGTTAAAAAACGAGAATCTTGGCTACATCATAGTAGATGACTGGGCGATTAATACAGCAAGAGGGGGAATGTCTTTGGAAAGTGGATGTGATTACATTCAGGAGCGGGGTTGTGAAGTTGATAATCCCGAAGCGTTATTATCTTCAATGGGGGGTTGTTCAACAATGACCGGAGGTTGTGATATGGCAGGATGTGATATTACAAGTGTAACGGGGTGTCAATTAAGTAATGAAGAAAATAACTTATTTGATTCTTTTTCCGATTCCACGAATAATTGGTATGACGATTTTTTTAACTTTTTTTAAATTATGAAAAAGAGAATATTTTTGATATTAACAGTGTTAGCCGCTTTCAGTATATCGTTTAACAAAACTTCAGCTGAGGACTTTGCTCTTGACCCCGGATGTACAAGTGATCAAGGAGGATGTACTCAATTATACATGACAGAAAATGAAGATGATTTCAAAAAAAGCAAAGATGAAATAATTGCCAAACTTGCCGAAGAAGGTTACGAGTTTTTATTTACTTCCCCGGATAAAGTAAATGTATCTAATAATGATTATGTCACAGGAACATATCCTGTAAATGTCGTCGGAGGGCAGGGATCAAGCTGGAAATTTAACAGATGTGCACAACTTAATGAAAGCGAAGAAAAAGAATGTGTTTATTATGTAAAAATATACTATCCGGCTGATGCCAATAATCCTAATCTGGTAGCGCGTGGAACTGACTTCCCTTATCCAGTGGTTTTAATATCTCACGGCGGGTTTGACAATATGGATACAAAAAAAGACCAAGGAAGAATTATGGCAAGTCACGGCTACATTGCAATAATGCAAAACAATCCACATATTATTTCCAATCCGGAACAACCTTATCCCGAAGAATACGTCGAAGCTTTCAAAGGTATGGCGGACTTTATGGAAGCGTTAAACAAAGGACAAGTACCTAATGTTGATACAAACAAAATTTTTGCCAACACAATGAGAACTACAAACGGTTCCGTAAACGGCTCGGTAATATTCGGCGCAATGGGTCATTCTTTGGGGGCCGGTGGTGTTCTTTATGCAATCGGAGGTACTAACGAAAATCCCCCACTACACGCAAAAGAAGTAAGAATTAAAGCCGCCGTTGCACTCGCACCACCAAATATGCAGGGTATGGGACAACTTATAAACTGGCAAGAAATAAACATCCCCCTACAAATTCAAGTGGGAGAATTCGACGGTTTTGCTCCATGGTATAACTCAGCAGATTTCTACAACCATGCATATGAAACGGATTTATCTGATTATATCCAGTACGTTGAAATTAAGGGTGCAAATCACGTCGGTTTTATGGATGCGGGTACGGAAATCGAAACGGCTGTACTAATGGATATCCCTCCGACAATAACGCGCGCAGAACAAGCAAGGATGGCTGCACGTTACTATTTAGCATGGTTTAATAAATTTTTAAAACAAGACAATTCAAGTGACAATTTATTATTCGGATCGTGCTATACAGAAGACCTGCAAAATAACAAATTATCACGATTTGCTTTCAGAATTCCATCGCTGGAATGTAATAGTCCGATTTATATTCCTGAAGATGCTCCTAGAGTAACACCTGCTGCCGGTGGTGCAGTTCCTACTTCCACCATACCTACCAGTGGAACTACCAAACCGACTCCCACTCCAACACTTAAGCCTAGTCCTACACCGTTACCAACGCGCGCGCCAACACCTACCAGCATCCCTTGGTATCTGCGCTGGTTTTACCAACCAAGCCCAACACAAATCCCGACGCCAACACCAAGCTATAAAACACCAGTTCCAACTCCTACCATCCCATGGTACTTACGATGGTTCAAGTTTTAATAAATAATGTTTCTCACTAAATTTTTCCACTTAAGGGTTTATGGATTAATTATAAGTGCCGCAGTTCTTACAATACTCACCCTCTCCTGTCTTGAAGCAAAAAGGAGAAAAATGGATATAAAAAGATGCCTGGATCTGGCGTTTTGGGTTATAGTCGGAGGAATAGTCGGAGCAAGGATATATCATGTAATACACCAATGGCATTATTATTCAAATAACCCTCTTATGATTTTTAATATATGGGCGGGTGGCTTAGGAATATACGGAGGCATGGTTGGGGGAGCAATTGCCGCTATAATATATTGTAAAAAACACAAAGAAGATCTCTGGAAATGGGCTGATATTGTTGCGCCTTGGCTGGCATTAGGACAAGCTATAGGCAGATGGGCAAATTACGCTACTCAGGAACTTTATGGCAAACCAACAGATTTACCTTGGGGCATTTACATAATACCTAAAAGACGCATCATTGGCTATGAAAATTATTCGCATTTTCATCCACTTTTTTTGTATGAATCTATATGGAACTTTATTACGTTTCTTATACTCTTATATATTTTAAAAAAACACAACAATAAACTTTTAAAAGGGGAGCTTTTTAGCCTCTATCTATCACTGTATTCTCTTGGTCGATTCTTCGTCGAATTCCTAAAACCCAATGTATGGAAAATTGCCGGTGTACCAATGGCCCAATTAATTGGAATTATTGTTATATCAACGAGCATAATAATCGCTCTAACAAGAAGGAGAATAATAAAAATTAATTAATAACATTGGAAAATAACTATTTTCACCAAAAAGTTAGCGAATTTTAAGCTCCCAATAATATAAAATTAAATTTTGATATACTATATCAAGAAATATATATCAATTAAGTCCAAATCTATGATGAGTGATAAACAAATAAAACAGTGGGTTGATCACGTACCAAACTTCAAAACATACATTCTACATAACTATATAACTAAGACAATATATTTTTTTGGCCTTATAATCATTTTTATCATTCCTACTATTTTAATCATTCCCAAAATATTCAAACAACAACCAGAAAATTTTGATATCTTATTGGAAACACACTATAAAAAAGTTGTTTGGGAAGACTATGGAGAGGTGTTTGAGCCGATTATAGAAATTCCCATTTATTATCCGGAAAAAGGTTTCCAAAAAGAAGAATTTCTCATTGATTCCGGTGCTTTAGTGTCATCTCTATCAAGAGAAAAGGCTCAACCATTAGGTTTTTCTCTAGCAATGTTACCTCGTACTACTTTTAAAAGTTTTGGTAATTCATATATATTCGCTTACAGAGCAAATATATTAACAAAATTAGGAAATGAGGAGCTAAGCATTCCCATTGTTTTCACAGAAGCGGCTGAAACAAAATCGATCCTTGGCAGAATGGGTTTCTTTGATAAATATTCTATTTACTTTGATTCAACAGATCAAATTATTCAAATTAGAAATTGAATTATGAGTATTAAGACAATTATAGAAAGACTCTCTTTCAAGAAACTAACTGGTCTTGCTTTAATAAGTGCAATAGTATTGATGATCCCTATTTCTGTTGAATTAAGTAAACAACAGACAAAAACCACCGGAAAAGCATATTTTGAAAAATCTGATATTACTTCATCGAAACCTTTAGAATACGGCAATTCCCCTATAGGAAAACCAAATATAAGTTTAGTTTGGCCATTTTTAGGAAAACCAGGGGATGTTGTTTTGATATACGGAAATAACTTTGGAAACAACCCAAAGAATAAAACCTTATATTTAGGACTACAATTTATTCCTGAAAATAATATTATTGCATGGACACCGGAGGTTATTGAGTTTCAAATACCTAAAGATTTTCAAACTAACACTTTTGACTTCATCAAATTAACGATTAAAGAGCAAACAACAGAATGGAAACACCCTTTTACGGTCTATTCAACCAACACTATTGTTCAAGTTAAAAAACAGGAAGAGTTTCTCAGCGTGGCCAATTATCCGATTACAGATGGTGTTGTAAATATAGATTTTGACGACGGCAGCCAAATAACAGCAAAGGTAAACGATAATATTTCATTACCAACCGACAAATCAATTATTTCTATATATTTGACAGATGATGATGGTCGCAATATTCCCTTCTATGTAGACCCTGGTGATTTTGGATTTTGATGAATGTAATTTGAAGCAAACCTTTTTGATACAGACTTCTTCTGACCTAAAACAATATCTTTCCTCTTACCGTTAAAGGGATTAACATTCTTATTAGATGCATTAATAAGCCTATCCCTTGCGTCTTTTTCTTTCTTAAGCTGTCTCTCGATCAACTTTTGACACTCAGGGTCAGGACAAGCCGTAATTGTTGTTGTTACTAAAGAACCGTTTATGCGCTCCTTTTTGACTTTTACTACAATTCTTTGCTTTCCACATCTCGGACATGGATTATCTATTTTGTTCATTTTCTATCTTCCTCCGCGCCTAAAACCTCCTCTTACATCGCTACCGCCATCTCTCCTTCGCCTATCTCCTCCGTAACCGCCACGTCTTTGTGAATCAAAGTTCCTCGGACCTCTTTCTTCTCTTGGCCGTGCTACATTTACAGCAATTTTTCTACCATCAAGCTCTGTTTGATCTAAGCTTTTAATTGCCTGCTCAGCTTCATTATCATCATCCATCTCAACAAATCCAAACCCCTTACTTCTTCCTGTAAATTTATCAGTGATAACCGTCGCTGATGACACTTTACCAAACTTTTTAAACATCTCCTCTAATTGAGTGTTATCGATGCTATACGGAAGTCCGCCTACAAATAATCTTTTTGACATTAATTTTTCACCACCCTTCGCATTACATTTACTGCTCCAACAGGTCGAAAAAGATTACTTTCTTGAAGTCCGTTCTCTACCTAATCAGTCAGTTGTAAAACATACTCAAAATTTGAGTATGTAAGGTGAAGTATATCACATTTGATTTATTAAAGATATCATCAGTTGAGAAAGGCTACGGCAAGGTTTAAAAATGAAGCAAATGTTACCCACAAAAGATATGGGATCATCAATTTCCCTGCCAGTCTATCGACTTTATTAAATGCTTTGATTGTCAGGAAAATAAAAATCCAAAGAATAATAATTTCTATGTAAGCGATGTAGAGAAGTTTGTAACCGAAAAAAAGATAAGACCACAAAGTATTTAATCCAAGCTGTGTCGCAAAAAGATAGAGTGCGTTTTTAACTTGCTTTTTTTCAAAACCTTTTTGGTAAACTCGATATGCAGCTACACCCATAAGAAGATAAAGCAAAGTCCAAACCGGTCCGAAAAGCCATCCAGGTGGGGTAAAAAACGGTTTATTCAAATAAACATACCAACTATCAATAGCCGGAGTTGTCGCAATGGCTCCAAACAAACCCGAAGCTTGCGAAACTGCAATAAAAAACAAAAGCGCTGGTATGTTGATATTCTTCTCCCTCTTTTTCATGCTAACTAATGATAGCAGAAACCATACTTTAAAAGCCATTGGAAGGTTCGGAACCTTCCAAAAAAATGCAAAGCTATCAACCAAATACCATATTATAAAACTCATCTCTTCCTACTTTGTTCATAAAATCAATCTTTTTCTTTTCATAGAAATCGCCTGCAGCACTCCTTTCGAAAAACCACAATGAATCAAATAGTATGCTTAATTTATAAACGTCAAACAAATGTTCCTTTTCGATATCACTTAATTGCCTGTATATAGAATAGTCAGTAATAATACTTCTTGCTCTTTTCAAATTTAGATGTTTATCGCTACGCCTCCAAGCTCCTCTTTCAAGAAGATCAACAAGGTCAAAGGTCAAATATGTATAGTTTGCGTCATCAAAATCAATTAAGCCAACAAATTCTTCACCTTTATAAAGAATATTGGAAAAATCAAAGTCACAATGACATATACCTTTAGGGTGTGAATTGGGTAAATGTAAAGTTAATAACTCTTTTTTCAACCATTCTAATTTTTCATTAGCAGTTTTTGTACCAATTTTTTTTGCTTTCTTCTTTGCTAACTTCTTGCACAATTCCGGTGTGTAATTCCAACGATTCTGACAATATTTAGGTATGTAGCTTCGAGTAAGAGCATGCAGTTGTGCAACATACTTTATTAATTGTTTCCATTGTGTTTCACTTGGATTATTTATATGCTCACCTTCAATAAATTCAAACAAAGCGAACGGTTTTCCTTGATAAATTCCAACTAATTTCTCATGTTTATCCCTGAAAATATCAGGGCAAGGATAGTTATTTTTTGTGAGGAATTTTATCAACTCCGCCTCGAACAGAACCGATTTTATCTGTCGGTTCTCATAATATCGAAAGATAATCTTTTCTTTTGTTGTTACAAGGATATAATTAGTTTGGACAGTTCCTTCACGAATAACTTTTGAAAATACTAACTTTCCCAAATCATAGTTTGAGAGAATATTACTAAATTCTTTATGAGAAAATTTTGTTTTTACAGCCACTGCTAAAGTATAGCAAGTAGTTATTAGGTGCACTATCAATCCTTAAAATTATTCTGCTAAAATTGACTGATGAAAACTCCCCCGATTATTAAGCTTTTTCAATTAAACTAAAGTCATGAAAATACTATATCAGCAAAAAATATGAAATTCAGAGAACTAGTTATTGAAAAAATTGGATATAAACTGGCACCTTGCATGTACAACCGTTTCCACGATCCTTTATTCAAGTTTATTGAATCGAAAACTCCGAAAGAATTTAAAAATAAAGCTATTTATGACTTGGGTTGCGGGGATGGTGAAAACACATATCGATTGCAAATGATATTCAAACCCAAAGAAATCTTTGCCTGCGATAGAAGTAAACCAATGCTCAAGCGTGCCAGAATGAAAGGTTATAAAACTAAGTATTTGGATTTTAAAAAAAAGCTTCCAAAAGGAGAAATGGCCGCTTATACCTATTCACTCCACCATGCTTACGACAAGAAAAAAGTACTTGAGAAAACAGTCGAAAATTTCAAATACATATTCATTTGCGAGCCATATCTAAAAATATCCCACTTTTATAACTGGGGTCATGTTCCTTCCAGAAAAGAATGGGCTGTACTTTTTGACAAAGTACTCAACAAATATGATCTTTATGAATTCAAAAACAACCTAGTTATCTTTTTCAAGAGATGACTATATATCCAAACTTCGAACTAAGAAAGTCTTCCTAAAAAACTATTTCTTCTTCGGTTCTTCGGCCGCTTCCTCTTTGACCTCTTCTACCTCTTCGGTTTCTTTAGCTTTTTCTACTTCCTCAGCAGGTTCTTCAACTTCTGATACCTCTTCTTTTGTTTCTTCTGCTTTAGCTGCAGGAGCATCTGCCGGGGCTGCTGCATCTTCCGGTTTTGCATAAGCTCCACCTTCACCAGCTGCTTGTGGTCTTGCATCATTAACAGAAATATTTCTTCCGTCCAATGCCTGACCGTTTAATTTTTTAGCCTCTTCTGCTTCTGCATCAGTTGACATCTCAACGAAACCAAATCCACGAGATCTGCCTGTATATTTATCTTTAATAACGTTTGCTGAAACGACTGTTCCTGCACTTGCAAAGAAGCTCTTTAAAGAATCATCTGTTGTGTCCCAGGAAAGTCCCCCAACAAAAAGTTTTGTTGCCATTATCTACTCACCCCCTTTTTGTTTAAAAACTGTAAGGAACTTTCTTGATCTTCGGAAATCTGCCATAAAATGGAGTTAACTGAAGACTCATCAGTCCGACTTAAGTTTTAACTATTCTTATTATATCTAAAAAAATTTCGTATGCAACTAAGTAAGTCTTTTTTTCTGCTTATTATTTTTACAATATCTTTTTTTAGCCAAACTGATAAAATTACCCATTCACCCTTTTCGTTTTTTTTGGCAACTACTTCAATTATTTTTCCGTTAATATTTTTTTTATAAATCCAAGCGGATTTTGTTTTTGCATAACGTGATTTATCAGGGTTTCTCCATACGACATACACATCAAATTGCTTCATATCCCGCTCACGCATCCGTGTAAGCGCGTGATTCGTCCAAATTAAACCTTTATAGCATGAATCCATTACTCAGTTTCTCCAACTTCCCTTAAAATATCCTTTTCGAGGTGTACAATCGCCTCCCGTATTATATCTTCAATATTTTCTTCAACTTTTTCGTTCAAAAAATTTATTAAATCTTCATCAAATGGGCGTGCATGATATTTCTCCAAAAAATCATTGTGATTCTCGTCCGGTAATTTATCTAAAATTTGGATTAAAACATGGCTGTGTACAAGCTTATCAATAATTCCCCATAGTTCTTCTTTCTCCTCCGGATTTTTCGCGGTGTTTCTAATAACCATATCGACCTTCTCAAAAACGATTAAATGATCAAAAAATAACCTACTCATAGTAAATTTTTAAGTCTTTGAAATAACTGAACTTAGTGTTTTATTAGCTTCAACAGGGCCTAAAGAAATATCGTTTTCGGGATCATCCACAAAAAAAACTATTACTTTTCCTTTCCTGTATCTTTCTCCTCCCAGATAATTCATGACTTCAGGACTTCCTCCGTAATGTTTTCCCGTCCAGGCGGCAGGTCCCGAATCCGCAACTGCTGCAACAACTGCTTTTCCGTTTTCGGTATTCACTATCAACACTTTTCTATGTTTATACCAATCTTTTAGATAAGGTTGTCTTGTATTCCAATCGGGCAGGTAAAGTGTTTGAACTACAGCATACCATTTTTCAACTTCTTCTAAATCTTTTGTCATTTCATCTTTTGATTTCGTAAAATATCCCCAGGCAGAAAGCCCCGGTGCCATACCAGCTTTCAAAATTTCACCCTCCCCATGCAATGCCAAACTGTCTCCCGGATAACGTCTTAAGTGCTGTTCAGCACCAATATAGCCGTAAGAAGTATTCAAATGCTCACCTTCGAGTGAAGCCCGTGCTGATAAGCCATATACGTTTTGGAAAATTTGTTCCAAAAATTTTTCCTCACTCCGTAAAAGCGGACGAGGTTTTTCAGGTAAGGTTGAGTTGAGTGTTTCCACCAGAAAAGAGTACATATCATCCTTTTTCACAATTGAACCATCTCCCAACTTTTCGATAAGCTCATCAGGTTGTGGTAGCAACTTCACATCACTGTGTGGCGAAAGCAAAAACAAACTACCCGCCACCAGTCCCGTACCCAAAATTTTGGCCGAGTGTTCTCTAATTTTTTCTACATCAAGATTCTTACCTCGAAAAAACTTGTCAACGTGAGGGTACTTGTCGGATAGTTCTTTTCTAGCTTCTAAGTGTTTTAACTTAAACTTTTGTCGTATAAACTCTGAATCAATTTTCTCGGAACGTGAACCAAAATAAGTCCTTGCAGGCAGTTTTTTTGACATCTTATATCAATTCTTTTAATCTCTTTAAAGTTTCTTTTTTTCCTAAAATTACAATGGAATCATTAATAGGAGGAGTAACTTTAGCTCCCGTTACTGCAACACGGATATCCATGAAGAAATCTCCCGTTTTAAAGCCGTTTATTTTCACTTCCTTCATCAACTCTTTATTCACCCTTTCAAGGCTCCAGTCTTCTAATTTTTCTAAGACCCCATAAGCCTTATCTAAATGTTTCCTGTAATTTTTTCCGAATAATTTTTTATCAATCCGGGGGGTATCAAAGAAAAATCCTGCGATTGTCGATAATTCCGATAGCTTTCTAATGCGCGATTTCAAAAGAGAAGCTATCTTTTCCAACTGCGCAATTGATGCATTTTTTGGTGCGAATTTGATTGCCCTTTTCGCAAATTCTTTATCTGAAAGCTTCTTAATATATTCGCTGTTCATCCAAAGAAGTTTATTTCTATCAAAAGAAACAAGATCAGTTTTGTGAATCTTTTCTACTGAAAAATCTCTCACGAATTCATCCAAGGTGTAAATTTCTTTTTCGCTCCCGGGGTTCCAACCTAAAAACATCAAAAAATTCAGCAATGCTTCCGGCAAATATCCTTCATCTAAAAATTCCCGGGCAGAAACCGCACCATATCTTTTAGATAATTTTTTACCTGCTCCAAGTTCTTTAATATTGGGAATATGAGCAAAATACGGCAAATCCCACCCGAAAGCCTGATAAAGCAAAACGTGTTTGGGGGTTGATGACACCCAATCATTTCCCCGCATTACATGGGTTATCCCCATCAAATGATCATCAACAACAACTGCAAAATGATAGGTTGGATAACCATCAGATTTAATTAAAACCTGATCATCAATATCATTTGTGGGAAAAGACACATTTCCCAAAATTAGATCTTTGTAGGTAACCGTTTTGTTGCGCGGAATTTTCATCCTGATTACATAAGAAGAATTAGCCTTTAATTTTTTTTCAACTTCATTTTTACTAAGTTTCAAACACAAGCCATCATATTTTGTAGATACAATACCGTGGGATTTTTGTTCCTCACGCATCTTAGCCAAACGATCCTCACTGCAAAAACAATAATAAGCAAACCCTCTATCCAAGAGGTCTTGTGCGTAAGATTTATAAATATCAAGCCTTTCTGATTGGATGTAGGGTCCATATTCTCCTCCCACCCTTGGACCTTCATCCCAATCAAAGCCATAGTCGGCAATTACATCTAATATTCTTTGAACCGCACCTTCGACATATCTTTCTCTATCTGTGTCTTCTATTCTTATAATAAATTTACCCTTATATTTTTTTGCAAAAGCCCAGTTGTATAAAAGCGTACGAATATGTCCAATATGATACTCACCTGTTGGACTTGGAGCCATGCGCGTTCTGACGATTTGATTTGTCATGTCAATTCCAATTCTACAATTTATAACTTCTTTTATCCACACTTTGCTAACTTCAAATTGAACTCGTCATCAGGGCAAGGTATACTCAATTCAGACATAAAATTTCGTATCACATTTTAAAAATATTGGCTTGATAAATTATGGCAACGCTGACTGAAATTTCGATAATATCCCGCAGAACAATAAGATATGGTATCTACGCCGTAATAATTATAGTAATAGCCAGATACGCCTTCGGGTTTGGAAAAAATATATACAAGAAGCTATTTCCTCCAAAACCCGCTCCTCCAACTGTTTTATTCGGCAAGCTTCCCGCATTACCTTTTCCCGGAAGACCCGAGTCTAAATTTAACTATACTTTGGAATTAGCAGAAGGATCACTACCTATTTTCCCAGAATTGATCGAAGTTTATGCTTCTATACCAGAACCAAAAACTAACCTGGGCGTCCAAGATAAAGCAAGAGCCAAAGCACAAAATCTTGGATTTAATCCCAACGGAAAGCTCCTATTTGATACTTTGCCAAACGTCTATGTCTTTTCCAAAAACGGCGCGCCGGCAAATTTGACAATGAACATTGTGACAGACCTTTTTTCAATAAGCTACAACCTAAACGAAGACGCATCGATATTCAAAGGTATGCCACCGGATGCAAATGCCGCAATAGGCCAAGCTAAAAATTTCCTATCATCCGGCGGTTTTTTAACCGAGGATTTAAAAAACGGAATAGCGACACACACCTACCTCAAAATGGAATCCGGTGAATTTAAACCGGCGATTTCTCTTTCGGAAGCAAACGTTACAAAGGTTAATCTCTTTAGAAAACCTTATGGTAAAGAAAGTAACATTCCTCCGGTCACTCCGGAAATGCCAGAATCAAATGTTTGGTTTATTATAGCCGGCGGACATGGGAGACAAATAATTGCCTGCGAATACCATTACTTTGCGCTCGATGCTGGCAAGTTCGCAACCTATCCCATTAAAACCGCGGAAGCTGCTTTGGAAGAGCTAAAAACAGGTAAAGCTTTCATTGCAAATTCGGGAGATAATCCTGATGGAAATATAATCATCAGAAAAGTATATCTAGCTTATTATGACGCAGGACAGTATGCGGAATACTATCAACCGGTTATTGTTTTTGAGGGAGACAATAATTTCTTCGCTTACACTCCCGCAGTCACAAGCGAATACTATCCCAAATAAACCGCTAATTTCATCAAAAAATTCCTAGAAAAGTCACTCCTTTAAATAAACTGATTTAGTTTTAACAAATCTGCTTGTCATTTGAAAACCAAGATTTCAAAAACCTAGGATAACAATAACAATCAATTAGATTTAGCATTTACTTCCCAAGAAAAATTACTAAATATCCACTCAATTAGCTTCTTTGAATCACCGAAACGATCTTGACTGCTTAATACTACAGTTATTATGCTTCTCCCATCCCTTTCGATATAGGTTATCAAGTTCTCTTTGGCATTTTCAGTCCACCCTGTTTTTATACCTTTCACACCCTCAACCTCACCTATCAATTCGTTTATGTTGTTCAACGTATGTATATATTTACCATCCTGGCTGCCAACGGTTATTTCTCTTACACCTACTGCCTCTTTAATAAAAGGATCTTGCAAGGCAAATGCTGCAATTTTTACCAAATCGTCTGCTGTTGTATATTGAGAATCCCCGTCAAAACCTGTCGGATTTTCAAAAAATGTTCCTTCCAACCCGAGGTCCTTTAATTTTGTATTCATTGCGTCGACAAAAGACTGCTTACCTCCCGGATAATTTACTGCTAAAACTTCAGCGGCGTCATTTGCGCTGTACACCAAAATACCGTAAATAAGATTTCTAACAGAAATTTCTTCACCCGATACAAGTCGCATTTTTTGTCCGTCAACACTAATGTTGGGAACACGAAGCACTTCATCCAAAGAATAATTATCTCTGGCAACAAGAGCTGTAACTAACTTTGTTGTAGATGCTGGAAGGAGCCTTGCATTAGAATTCTTTTCATATAAGATACTATTTGAATCTATGTCAACCGCTAATACAGCATAAGCCGAAAGCTCTGGAAAGAAAGTCTTATTCATAAACTGCGGAGATGGTAAGGAAACCTGATAGGCTTGGACTCCAACCGGATCCTTAACACTGGCTGGAAATATTAACCGATTCAAATTGGCACTATTTAATGACAATGACAAACACGCCGTAACTACAAATGAGGATATGCTTAAACCTAAAAGCTTCATTTCTAAAAAATCCGATTAACACCAATATATTAACACGGACTAATATCTATATTTTCTAACAAATCTGTTATAAGTTAAGATAAATTGTTATTCTTTATGCCCGGAAAAAAGAAAATCCACTCTTTCCATATCTCTCGGAAATAAAGAAGCTTCTCTTACATTCCCAAGTCCAAGTACCTGCATTGTCATCCGTTCAAGGCCGAATGAGAATCCTCCTTCGGGAGGCATACCATATTTGAATGCTTGAAGATACATCTTAAAATTTTCCGGATTCAAACCACGTTGTTGGATTACTTTAGTGAGTTGGTCATAGTCATTGATTCTTTGGCTACCACTTAAAATTTCTACGCCTTTATATATCAGGTCATAACTCAGAGAATACTCGGGATTATCAGGATCCGGCATTGTATAAAATGCGCGCTTTGTAGTTGGATAATGAGTAACGGTTACAAGGTCGGATCCATGTTTTTCATATGCCCATTTACTGATCTCCCGCTCATCTTCCGGCATAAGGTCGGGCTCATTTGTATGATCAACACCGGATCTTTCAAGAATAATTTTTTGGGCTTCCCTCATTGTAACTCTGGGAATTTTAGAATCCACTTTAGCTTTTTCCACTTTGTAGTCTTTCAAAATATCCTCACATTTTTCTGAAACAAATTTCAAAGTTCTTCTTCCCACAAATTCCAATGCATCCAAAAGCTCTCCGAAACCTACAAATCCAAGTTCACAATCCATCTGAATTGATTCCGAAAGATGACGGGTTGTAACTGATGGTTCCGACCTGTAGGCGTGTGAAACGAGATAAACACGCTCAAAAACTGGAACCATCATTTGTTTATAAAGCTGAGGACTCTGAATTAGAAAGGCCTCATGATCATAATAAGAAACTTTAAAAACCTCCGCACCACCTTCAGTTGCCGATGCAGAAATTGTCGGGACAAAAACCTCAGTGCACTCAAGTTCCTGTGACGCGTTTCTGAATCCTTCCATTACAGCTTCCTGAATTTTAAAAATCTTGGAAACCTTAGAATGCCTGAGGGTTAATGTTCTATAATCCAAAAGTGTCGGAAGCTGTAAATTAAGTTCAGGTTTTGCCATATCAAAAGGAAGCTCAGCGGAGGATGATAAAATCCTCAATCCCTGTCCTTCTACTTCGATTGATCCTGTTTCAATATTTTTGTTGACAAGATTCTCAGGACGCCCTTTGACAACCCCTTCAACCTCAACAACGTATTCAGAAGAAAGCTTTGAAAATACTTCTCCCAAACCAACTACTTGGATGACCCCGGTCCTGTCCCGTAAATCTAAAAAAGTTATTTTACCGTGATCCCTTTTAGTATTTACCCAACCTTGAAGTTTTACCTTTTTACCGATCTTTTTCAGCGTATCCTTAATAAGTGTTCTCTCCATGTTTATATATTATACTTTTAAAACATCTTTGCCTAACATGCTTTTGATTACAACCAGCTATAAAAAACAAATAAACCCCTGCATATTTCCAAAAATAGGAAACTTACAGGGGTCCTTCTTCATATAATCATATTTTTTAGTCTCCTGTGAAGGACGGTGCCACCCTATTTGTTTACTCGATTTTAAGTGTTTTTACGGTTACTAACCGGAGGGTTCTACTTATCCTTTATTAATGGACTTTCTTCCCCCAGCTCTTCCTGTGTTTTCAGGAATTCAGCTCGTAATATTATTCTTTCAGAATTTGTTTACGAGCAAGCGCTTTTATAACTTTTGTAGTATAAAAAGAATATAACCCCGTGTCAAACTTTTTTCTTTAGATACTGGTTTATCTTTCTTCTTGCTTGACCGGTTACTACAAATTCCAACCAATCTGTATTTGGAAATTTCGGGTTTTTGGATTTAATTATTTCCACTACCTGACCGCTACTCAACTTATATTCCAATGGCGCAATTTTTCCATCAACTTTTGCTCCCTTGATGAATCGCCCCAAATCTGTATGAACGGCATATGCAAAATCAACAGGCGTGCTATTCTTGGGTAAATCATAAACGTCACCTTTTGGGGAAAATACAAATATCCTTTGGGATAGTGCATCAAATTTAACTGATTCTAAAAAATCTTTGGAGTCTTTTATTTCTTTCTGCCAGTCAGCAAGTTGCATAACCCACTCTAATTTTTTCCTGGCGGCAAAAACACCCATATCATTTGAAACTCCCTTTGAATCCTTCTTTGACTTTGTTTCACTATATGCCCAGTGCGCGGCGATACCATACTCAGCTTGCTTGTGCATCTTGTTTGTCCTGATTTGGACTTCAACAATTCTCCCCTCCGGTCCAAACACTTTTGTGTGTATTGACTGATAGCCGTTAGGTTTTGGTTGTGCGATAAAATCAGACACTCCTAGATGGGGAACTGGTTTGTAGTGTTTGTGGACGACACCCAAAACTATATAACAATCAGGGGTTGTATCAACTAAAATCCTGAGAGCAACTATGTCGTGAACCTTCGAAAAATCCCAGTTAATTCCGGGTCTTTTAAGTTTCGTCCACAACGAAAAAAGGTGTTTTTTCCTGCCGTCAATTTTTGCAATAATCTTTTCTTCCGCCAAACCTTTTAAAATAGTTATTTTAACCTTTTTTATATGTTCCTCTGCCCTTTTATAATGAATTTCCGATAATTTTTTAACCTTTTTATAGGCTTTGGGGTAAATGTACGGAAAAGCGAGATCATCAAGCTGTGATTTTACTTGTCCCATTCCCAATCTTTCTGCCAAGGGTGCATATATTTCCAAAGTTTCTCTTGCAATCCTTACCTGTTTTTCTCTAGGTACAGCTTGAAGCGTTCGCATGTTATGAAGTCTGTCGGCAAGTTTTACCAGCACAACCCTCAAGTCTTTTGCCATTGCGACAAACATTTTTCTTAAATTCTCAACAAACTCTTCTTCCTTACTCCCACGCAGTCTTATATTTGATATCTTGGTTACTCCTGAAACCAGAAAAGCAACATCTTTACCGAAATTCTTTTGCAAATCTCCCATTGTTGCTGCTCCATCCTCAACGGCGTCGTGCAACAAACCCGCTTGTATCGTCGAGCTGTCAAGATTCCATGACACCAAAACTTTTGCCGTCTCCAAAGCATGCAAAACGTACGGTTCACCACTCAACCTTTTTTGACCCAGATGTGCTGCCTTCGCATATTCCCATGCTTTCCTCAAATCTGCAATATTTTTCTTTTTTCCATCATAAGAATTTAAATTCCTTATCAATTCTTCAAACTCTTTTTCCATAATATTTACATCGATTATCGATACCAGAAACAAATACTGTAATACTCAAAGTACTCCTAATATAATCACTCACCCGATTTGATATCTCTGATCCTAAGCTGGATATCACTTTTACCATTCCAGGTATTTTTATAAAGATTATATGCAATATTTATTTTACCCTTTCCGTTAAGCACAGGCATATAATCCCCCTTACCGAACGCAATAGCTTCGAAAGTTTTACCGTCTTTTTCAATTACTAGCTTCAAATGTTTTCCTCCGGCACCAACGGTTCTTAAACCATATACATTAACGTTTTTGGTTAAAAAAATCGGAGCAGGATTTCCAACACCGCAAGGCTCAAATTTCTCAATAATCTCAAAAAATTCCAGACTCAAGTCGGTGAGATCTAATTCCACATCAATTTTAAGTTTTCTTTCTAAAAGTTCATCAGTCAAAAGAGGAGTGACTATTTGATCAAATTTTTCTTTAAATAATTCTATTTTATCAGTTTCAATTGAAAAACCGGCTGCCATAGAATGACCACCACCACCTAGGGTAATATCACTAAGTCTTCGTATTGATTCATTAATATTAAAACCGGAAACTGACCTAGCTGATGCTTTCGAAATCTTTTTACCCTTGGAAAAGACTATTGTGGGGCGGCCAAATTCCTCGACGATTTTGGAAGCGGCTAAACCGATTACCCCTTCGTGATACGTTTCATTATCAACAATAATTGCACCTTTCCAAATCTGCTTTTCTACAATCTCGCGTGCGTGAAAAACTACTTTCTCAACAAGTTTTTTCCTTTTCAAATTAGCCTGACCTAATACACTAGCAAGTTCGCGCGCTTTAATGTTACTCCTAGTACAAAGAAGCCTGAGAGAATCAATTGCGTGTTCCATCCTCCCCATCGCATTGATACGTGGAACAATAATATAATTTACTTCGTACATTCCTATATTCCATCTACCCCGAACACCACCAACAGTTTGTGCGAGTCCAGATTCATTAAACAAAGCAATCAATCCCGGTCTTTTAGTTTCCTTGAGACTATCAAGACCAAATTTTGCGAAAGAACGGTTTACCCCAAGCAATGGCACCTGGTCTGCAATTGCCCCTATAGCAGCCAGCTCAAGATCGTTTTGGATTTGCAATTCTAATTTCGTATTTTTAAACTTTTTACCCAACTCTCTTGCCAGTATCCAGGCAACACACGATCCGCTTAATTTTGTTGTATGAACTATCGCACAGGCGTCGGGATAACTATACTTGACCGTTTTTTTTACGGTGTTTTTTCCGCGGAACGACTTGAAGCCTTTTCTAGTAATTTGCTCTGCGAGAGGCTGATGATGGTCGGTCACAATCACATCAATACCAAATTTCTTCGCGTCCTCAACGGCTTCATGCGCAACAATGCCATTATCGGTAGTTATAATAAGTTTTAGTTCCGGATATTCTGTTTTAAGTTTTAAAACAGAATTGACATTAAGACCGTAACCTTCTTCAAACCTGTCCGGGATATACGGATGCGTATTTTTATTTAAAAAATATAGAATTTCCCATAAAACAGCCGTGGCGCAAATTCCATCGGCGTCATAATCCCCATAAATAATTATTTGTTCCTTATCTTTTACTGCTTTTGCAATCCTAGTTAACGCCTTTTTCAAACCAGCCATACGAATCCCCAAATTCTTAAGCTCCAAAGCTTCGGGATGAGTGGGGTTAAAAAACTCTTCTTTTTGTTTCTTTGTCATCATACCTCTGTTTTCCAGAAGAACATTTTTAATTTCATCTACTTTGTTTTTTGGTTTTGGATTATTTATTTTATTTATTATTATCCACTTTAAATTATCCATCTTTTTTTATTATTTCCTCTCTTGCTACATACTACCAGCTACTCTGCGTGTTTTGAAGTATAATAGTATCATCATGAATATTGAAATTCCTCGGAAAGTTCAAAATATAATTCAAACATTCGGAAAGGCGGGCTTTGAAATATATGTCGTAGGTGGCGCCGTACGTGATCTTTTAATGTCTAAGGAGATTTATGATTGGGATTTCACAACTAACGCAAAACCAGAAGAAGTACTTAATTTATTTAACGATGCTTATTATACAAATGACTTTGGTACGGTCGGCATACCGAATGAGACTGAAGGAGAAAGACCATATGAAATAACAACCTTTAGAACTGAATATGGTTACTCGGATTCACGTCGTCCAGATAAAATTGAGTGGGGTAAAACACTTGAAGAAGATCTGAAAAGGAGAGATTTCACAATTAATGCCATGGCTCTCCGGATAGGTTCGCTCATCCAGAATAGATCCTCAAAAGTTGAGAAAATATCAATAACTTCTTCTTTGCAAAAAACAATTCACGTCAATGTTGAACTTATTGATATATACAACGGTCAATCTGATCTTAAATATAAACTTATCCGCGCCGTTGGAAATCCCGATGAACGTTTCTCAGAAGACGCCCTGCGCATGATGCGGGCAGTCAGAATTGCAACCGAATTAAATTTCTCCATTGAAAAAAATACTCTAGAAGCGATTAAAAATAATAACTCTTTAATAAACAAAATCAGCAAAGAAAGAGTAAGAGACGAACTTATGAAAATATTAAAATCTCTCCATCCTTACGAGGGTATTAGTCTTCTAAAAGATTCTGGATTAATGCAGGAGATTCTGCCTGAAATGGAAAAAACTTTCGGCGTCGAACAAAAATCTCCTGGCAGGCACCACATCTATGACGTTGGTACACACAGCTTAAAATCTTTAAAATATGTTGCTGAGAGGAATCAGGATCCTATTGTCAGATTAGCAACCATGATTCACGACATTGGAAAACCCCAAACATTTAAAAAATTAGAAAACGGAACAATAACATTTTATAACCATGAGATTATAAGTGCCCAAATTGCAAAAAGAATTGCTGACAGGCTTCATTTTTCCAACAAAGATAAACAAAAGTTATATAAGCTAGTCAGATATCACCAATTCAGCGTGGACGAAAGGCAAACCGACTCAGCTATTCGCCGATTTGTCAGAAAAGTTGGATTGGAAAATGTACCAGATATTTTGGATTTGAGGATCGGAGACCGTCTTGGTGGTGGAGCTAAAGAAACATCATGGAGATTAGAAGAGTTTAAAAAACGCCTTATAGAAGTTCAAAAACAACCGTTTACCGTGCGTGATCTGAAAATAACCGGCTATGATGTTATGAAGGAATTAGACATCAAACCGGGCCCAAAAGTGGGTAAAATTCTAGAAAAACTTTTCAATGATGTGGTTGAAAAAAGAATTGAGAATGAAAAAAAAATATTGCTGAAAAGAGTAAAAGACTTCACAAATATATAATGAAAAGTAATGGTTTTATTTGTACTTCGATCTTTCACAATATCTTTTAAGTTGTCCTCACTTAACTATAATATATCAACGAAATCTAATTTTTTTTTCAACTTCGTCCCAAAAAACTACTAAAGGAACTGCGACAAACGGTGAAGAATAAGTTCCCAATACGGTTCCGACAAAAAGCGCAGCCGCGAACCATTTAACTGTTTCTCCGCCCAAAAGAACCAAAGCAATGAGCATAAATATAATTGTGAAAGAATTATTGAGCGACCTGACCATCGTTTCTGTCACGGCGCGGTTTGCGATATCATACAAACCACCACCCAGTTTTGACTGAGTCTCTCTGATTCTGTCATAAACTACGATAGTGTCATGAACCGAGAAAGATAATGTTGTAAGCAAGGCAGTAACAAAAAGGAAATCTACTTCAACTTCAAAATAATGGCCAAATATAGCAAACACTCCAACAAGACACAAGCTGTCATGAAACATAGCCAATATAGCTGACACCCCAAATTTCAAACTCTTAAATTGAAATGCTACCCAGAGTAAAATTGCCAAAGATGCTATTGCCGCAGCATATATTGTTTTTCTTACAAGTTCCGGACCTACTGAAGGGCCTACGGTTTCAAACCTTAACTCTTCACTATCCGAACCTTCAGTAGATTCCTGAAAAATTCGTTTTATTTTTTCCTGGTCTTGTGAGCCTAATGCCGGCAAACGGAAAAGATACTTTCCTTCACCCGTATCCTGAACTGAAAATACCTGTATTCCCTCTTCCTCCAAGCTTCTTGTTATCTCTTCAGTAGAAATGCCCTCATTAAAGTGGTACTCAGCAATTGTTCCACCACGAAAATCAATTCCCGGGTTAAGACCCCATTTGATTAGCGCAAATACACCTACAATAATCAACGCACCCGATATCAAAAAATATATTTTTCTGTGTTTCATCCAATCCATACTTTTAAGAAATTAGAAACTATTCATTATAATCTGAAATATTTCCAATCTATATTGCCTAGCTATTCATGTCTTTGTTTTACAAATGCTCTCAATAAATTTCTGCTAACAACCACACCCGTGAACAAACTTATTACAATTCCCAGAGACAGAGTAACAGCAAAGCCTCTTACCGGTCCAGATGTATGTAAAAAATTAAAGTCCAGTGGATTTGCCAGAACAAATGCCGTTACCAATGTTGCAATATTTGCATCCCTTATTGAATCCCAAGCCCTACCAAAAGATACTTCAAGTGCATCAGCCAAAGTCCTTTTAGGTCTTTCCTCTTTAAAGCGCTCAAAAATCAGGATATTTGAATCCACCGCCATACCCACGGAAAGAAGAAACCCTGCAACTCCAGGTAAAGTTAAAACTACCGGAATGAGTTTATATAAAGCCAAGGTTATTACTCCAAACACAAACAGCGCAATATTTGCGACCAGTCCGAGTTTCCCGTAATTTAATACCATAAAAACCATAACCATAACTAAACCAATTGCTCCGGCTACGACACTTTTCTGGACTGATTCCGCACCCAGAGTCGCGCCAACTGTTCTTTGTTCAACTAAAGAAACAGGTGCCGGAAGGGCTCCGGCATTTAGTTGGATTGAAAGATTTTTTGCTTCCTGTAGGGTAAATTCGCCACTTATCTGCGCGGAGCCGCCGGTAATTTTTTCCTGAACTACAGGTGCGGAAACAATCTCTTCATCTAGTAGAATCGCCAGTGGTTTTTGCAAATTTTTTTCTGTAAGTTGTTCAAACTTTTTTGCACCTTCTTCATTAAATTGAATTAAAACCACAGGTTTACCTGATGTCTGATCAAAAACAACATCCGAACTTTTTAAATCTGCTCCTGTCAAATCCGTAGGAATTAGTCCATCTTCCTCTCCACCCCCTAATTCTGCAAATGTAAGTTGAGCGGTCTTACCGATTATATCTATCGCTTGTTGAGTCTCTCTTACTCCCGGAAGTTCAACAATCACCCTGTCCTTACCTTCAAATGATGAGGTTTGAACATTGGGCTCAGAAATACCAAAAAGGTTTACCCTTTTCTCCATAATATTCTTAATAGCGTCCACCGCAATCTTTTTTCTCTCGTCATCAATTCCCCCTGTGTCGACTTCAAAAACTAAATGTGACCCTCCAGCGAGATCCAACCCTAACACAAGATCAAAATTCTTTTTCAAAACAAAATTACCTATTTTCAAATCCAAGTCATGTCTATTAATAATCCTGTCAATTTTTACACCTGCAAGATTAAACTTGATAGGAATTTCCTTAGGCAAACTAACATAAAAACAAATAAGTGTAAGCAAAAATATAAGTAAAATTTTTATGAAGTTTTTAGACATCTATGAAATAAGTTCTTCTTCATCTCCGATGATCATTATCCGACTACCTGATAAAATTCCTGTTAGAAAAGGGTCTCTTCTTTTTTTTCTGAAATCAAATTCTTCCCGGCTCATAACTGTATAATTTATTTCTTTGCCTCTTTTACTTTCTTCACGCCTGATAAGTGCAGCCAATTCGGGTAATACTATTTCGCCTACGACTAAAATGTCTACGTCGTCTTCTCTTTTGCGAGGTTTTCTTCTCACAAATCTTCCTGAAAACATTACGTGATTGACTCTTCCCAGTTTTACCTTGTTCTTAAATATTTCAGCCCCTAATCCGGTCGTTTTTGAAGCCATCGACAAAAGGTCAGTAAAAAAAGAATAATCGCTCCGTGGCCAGTAATATAACCTGTTTCCTCTTTTTTCGCTTTTTAACAAACCGGCGCTTTCCAACCTTTGCAATTCCCGCCTTACTGCATTAATCTCTTCTTTTATTTCTCTAACAATTCCCCTGACATGATACATCTCCGTTATATCCGACAGGAAAAGTTCCAATATTTTTATTCTGACTTTTGAAGTAATGATGTCACCTAAATCGGCCATTGATCATAGGGGCAGAGTTATTAAAAAAGAAAGTTTCACAACTCAACAAACTAATTATAATCTATTTTGTTTCCGTTGGGAACTGCTTCTATCCATGTTTCTCCTCTAACTAAACTAACCTCATCTCCATTACTATCAAACAATCTCAATTGGTCATCCTGAGTTCTCTTACTCCAATTAACCTCCAACAAATCGCCGTTTTGGAATATAAGAGCTTCGCCTTCACCGACTGTTGTATAAAACATATGCCCTTCCTGATCAACTGGTCCTTTTTCATTTACAAAGATAATCACAACATTTTTAGCAGATATAACCTCATTTGTTTCGTGATCCTTATGCTCTTTACCTCCGTTAGATCTCAAGTACCTATTGCCTTCTTTCTCATATTTCCAAGAAACATCATAATCGCTTTTATTACTCCAAAACTCAAATGAAATATCTGTCGCAGCAGGATTCGCTAATGGTGAATCATCTTTGTATATCCACGGCTTATAGTTCTCATCCCAAGCTTGGCCTTTGGCGTCTTCATATGAAAAACCTCTATTTTTAGCCTCTTCAAAAATCTTATCGGTAAAACCTACGACCGAGTGTTCCCAAGCCGATTTATCACCCAAACGATATTGATCTCTGACAATTATCGGATAACCTACGTTCGTCCCCCCGTCAAAAGCGTTTCCTTTTGCAGACCGCCATCCCATACGCTCTAGCATACCAAATGCATTTACTTCTCGCGCAACCTGACCGGCAGGCTTAACACCGCCAGGGCAATTACCGCAAATATTATTAGCACCTCCTATGTGGACAAATACAGGGCTATCACCATAACCGGCAGCCCAGTCTATAAAATAAACCCGCGCACTTCTCACTGGTGCAATTTTTACTTCCTCAGCTGAAGCTCCACAATAAAACACCGCAAGGAATCTCGTTATACCTCCTTCAGCAACAGCCTCATATACTACATCCGCTTTCGAAAGCCCGGACTGAGGCCTGGAATCCGCATGATTCTCAATAATCGCTGTGATAGGACGTCTAGATTCCCATATTTCGCGCTCCGGCTCACTATACATCTTGCCATTTATAGGACATTCTTCTGTTTTCGGAAGATTCGGATCAATTTTTTCTCTACCTTCGGAAATGTCAATCATCTTATCCGGCTCTTTAAGATAAGAAAATAAAGCCCACGAAGAACCTGATACAAGTAGATAAACTCCCAAAAAGGATGCAAAAACAGTAAATTTCTTATTACTTAACATGTTGAATAAACTTTCCATAATTTTAAATTCTTCTCTTCTGAGCTGAACTCAAAGCTTTTTTCTCCTCCTCAGACAACTCTAAATCACTTTTCCCATTAACAACACCTTTTAAATATACCCTCGTGCGCTCTCTCGTGTGCAAGCCCGTTATTACAAATCCCGTATTCTTTCCGTCTAGCAAAGCAAGGGAGAAACTATGATCACCCCCTACTTCCTTAAAAGGATTAAAACGAACCAAACCAATTTTCTGTACGTGCAATTTACCTTCACTTTCAAATCCAGTAACTTTACTTTGAGTCTCAGCTAATAATTTAGAAACATTTTCCTGCTTAGTCAAAACCTGCTCCAAGACTTTTATAAGATTATCTTTTTTTACGTCTTTAGATAGGTGAAAAAAGTAGTAAAAAATCCACCCGAACCCTAATGTCAACAACAATAGCCATAAAACTAAGATTAATAATATATAGTTTTGTACAATCATACAATTGTATAATTGTACATAACATATCACCCGCCTTCAAATGGATAACACAAAACTCAAATATTCTTACATATCCTGTTTACTTTTTGCAAGATTCAATCTAATATAAAGGCCAAATGTCAAAAAAAAGAAGGACAAAAAAAGAAAAAGTTAATCCGAAAAGAAGTCATTCGTACAGCTGGAAACCAAGTACTTCCGAAGCTGAAAATACTTCTTTTGAAGCTAATGTCAAGAGGCAGTTGTCAAACACAAAGGAAAAGACAAATCTAAAAAATAAAGCGCATAAAATTGCCATACACACGGAAAATAATGGCACACTAGCTTCTGCTAAAAAAGATTTATATAAAAGCTTAGCGTTTGCGGTGCTCATAATAGCTTCGGAACTAGTGATATACTTATTGATAGGTTAAGTGTTAGGGAGCCAAGACTCCTGTCTCTTGAGGTTGGTAAAACTTTTTGTGTATCAATCAGAGGGCCTTGGCCAAGAGGGAGGTGAACTAATAATTTATGTTTTATTGTGTTAAGTGCAGAGCCAAAAGAGAAGGTAAAAATGTTGAAGATGTTGTTATGAAGAACGGCAAAAAGGCAAAGAGAGCAGTCTGTGAAGTTTGTGGAACAAAGATGTTTAAAATTGTAGGAAATGCCTAAAAGCAAATCTTCTCAATAAGTAATTCCAAGAGTAACCCTGGTAACGACACATGGGTTTCTCTTGGTTTAAATGTAGATGTCAAAAAACTTTCGTAAAGTCTTTTCCACATTCAAGGAAAACTACAGTCCCATCCCTTTGGAATTTTTTAAAAAGGATGCATACCGTACTCTTATCTCTACAATCCTTTCCTCCAGAACGAAAGATGAAACAACTTTAAAAGCGTCAAAAAAGCTATTCAAAGTTGCACCGGATATAAAGAAATTATCAAAACTTAACCAAGTGGAAATCAGTAATTCAATCTACCCTGTAGGGTTTTATAAAACAAAAGCAAAACACTTACAAAAATTGGCAAAAATAATCATTGAAAAATACAAAGGTGAAATACCAAACGAGAAGTCTAAATTAATGAGCTTGCCTGGAGTCGGTATAAAAACTGCCAACTTAACACTAAACAGAGCTTTCGGCATCCCCGCAATCGCAGTTGATATTCACGTCCACAGAATTTCAAATATGCTAGGTTGGGTAAACACGAAAACGCCGGAACAAACAGAAATTGAGTTGGTTAAAATAATTCCTAAGAAATATTGGAGTGACACAAATAAGCTTTTTGTTTCCATCGGGCGTCAGTTCACAACAAGAAAACGATTGGAAGAGTTTTTGAAAAAAGAGAAACTTGTTTAAACTAAATTATTAATCTATTATTTCACCTTCTTCGGCTTTTGTGCTTGTAAAAATTTGAAATATTTTCGCGATAATATAACCAGAAGCGAATCCTCCTACGTGCGCCCAAAACGCAACACCACCCATCTGAGCTGTAGTTACCGATCCGATTCCTGAGAATAACTGTGTAACAAACCAATAAACGAGCATAAAATAAGCAGAAACGTTAATTGTTGTCCAGTAAAAACCAAGAGGCACTAATGTCTTTATTTTATGATGGGGAAAATAAACCAAATAAGCCCCCAAAACACCTGCGACAGCACCCGATGCTCCAAGCATAGGAATTGATGAATTAGGTACAAAAAGATATTGTAAAACACCACCCACCACTCCAGAGAACAAATAGGCAAAAAGAAAAAAGAAATGGCCGAATTTTTCTTCTACATTATCTCCAAAAATCTTCAGAAACCACATGTTTGAAATTATGTGCAAAAACCCCGCATGTAAAAATTGACTCGTTAAAAAAGGTAACCAAGTAAAATAGTTTTCAATATCAACCTTCGAAGGAACTAACGCATAATCTTCAATAAAAGCATCAGTTTCAGGTGTTGTTAGCTCCAGAAAAAAGACCAGGACGTTTACAATAATCAACGCAATTGTAAAAATTGGAAACCTATAAGTTGTATGACTATCATGTATCGGGAACATAATTCAAATTGATCTTAACAGATTAAGTATTAGCATTATAAATTCAAAAATAAATGGGAAGCATTTTTGAGAACAAAACGTTATAAACAAAATTAAGCTTTTACTTTAAAAAACTTAGTATGTCAAACATCAGTAAGCTGTTATTGCTACCGCAAAAGTATTCTGTGCGTATATGCACCCCCAAACATACTCCCCGCCCGACAATAATTTCTTGTGTCCAAGCGTATTATTCCAAAGTGAAACCGTTTCCTGAGGAGTTTCCCCACCCATCGCCAGGAATTCAGCAATCACAGAGTATCTTTCAAATATCCAGTTTAAATCAGGTCTTCTTTCACTTAAATTACTAAAACCTTCGTGACCATCCAATTCCTCTAATTCAAGTAATTCATTTAATCGAATCGAGGCTATTGTACACAACTCATCTCTTTGGTTTAAAGGATTTACTCCATACTCTTGCCTCTTTTTGTTAACTTCCTGCCAAAGTTCTGGACCACCCCATGTAATTTTAGGGCTGACAACTTTTGGCAAAGTAGTTACGTCGGGTGTTGTTGTGAAAGTTGGTGTCGGGACTCCAGTAATTGATATTTCGGTATATGATGCTAAAGATTGTTGCGTATCAAAAATTCCCTTGTTATAACCCCCCGCATAACCAAGATAATAAGTACCCAAAAATACAATAATAAAAAGGATAAGCGTGAGACTGGTTAAAAACACCTTTATAATCATACCCCACTGTATGTAGCTTTTTGAAAATATCATAATTTAATTGCAAAAATCACAAACTAAAAAAGTATAGTTACAGGACCATCAAGCACGGCATCTATTTCCATATAAGCGCCAAATTTCCCAGTCTTAACTTTTAACCCCCTTTTTTTAAGTAATCTTACAAATTCATCGAAAATGAGTTTCGCTTCATCGGGCATAGCAGCATTAATAAAAGACGGTCGATTACCTCCTGAGGTGTCCGCATATAAAGTAAATTGCGATACAACCAAAACTTCTGAATCTGTTTCTTTCACCGACAAATTCATTTTACCCTTCTCATCTGATATAAGTCTGAGTTTGGACACCTTCTCCGCTAACCGCTCAGCTTGAGAAGCGTCATCATCTTTACCAATTCCGACCAAAATAAAAACTCCCTTACCAATCTTCCCAACAGTCATACCCGAAGGCAAAACTATAACTTTAGCGTTCTTTACCCTTTGGACTACAAGCCTCATATAGCTATTGTACCAAAAAAGTTCCTTTAAAGATTCTTGTTCGTTGTTCTACTACCGTAAACTTAAACTCTCTTAGATTTATTCTTTTCCAGAAGTTCCCAAAAATATCTAATCATAAAAACTATCCAACCAATAAATATCACCAAAAAGACTACATTAAAAAGTATTCCCGAAGGTTTGATATAAGCGTATAAAAACCCTACCACAAATATAAAAACAGACCCGGCCAGAAACACAAAATATTCAGCCATAAATTTGAATATTGTAGCCAGTAATTTCATAATACAATTTAAACAAAACTTCTCAAGGAAAATGTCTTCATTTCTAAAATATCAACTACATTCTTCGCGCTTTTCTGCCAATTAAAATCTTTAACCCTTTCAAAACCTAATTTTATGTACAACCCACTTTTTTTGATAGCTATTTCTAAACCATCTGAAATATTTTCTATATCTAAAGGATCCACGATAACCGATGCACCACCACTAATTTCAGGAAGACTTCCTGCGTTTGACACAATCGTTGGTATTCCGCAAGCCATTGCTTCGATTACTGGTATTCCAAATCCTTCATATAAAGATGGTAGTGCAAAGACTTTGGCAGACGACAAAAGAAATGGTAAGTCTTCTCCTAAAACATAGTCAGTAAAAATAACTCGCTTTTCTAATCCTAACTTTCCGACTTTTTCAAATATGGATTCATACATCCAACCCTTTTTACCAGCCAAAACCAATTTTATGTTTTTGTCTTTTAATATATTAAAAGCCTCAATCAATCGCTCAACATTTTTTGTCGGTCTAAGCGAACCAAGAAATAAAATAAATGGACTGTCAATTCCGTACTTTTTTAAAATCCTATCTGTTTCTGGCTTATTGTTTATCTGATGGTAGACGTCTTTATCATATCCGTGATAAACAACGGACACCCGGTCAGGTGAAATTTTATAAAACTCAATCAGGTCGTTTTTGGTGGTTTGCGAAACAGCAATAATATGCGTTGCTTTCTTGATCGAATATTCTGTCCAGTTTTTAAGCTGCAGGTAATCTTTTCTCTTATAATATTGAGGGAATTTCAGATATCCTAAGTCGGCAATTATTACAACCACCGGAGCCGGTGAGTACCTGGGTATATAATGGCTCGGGCTTAAAAAAACATCAGATTTTTCCTTATTGAGATAAAGATCCAACGGCAACCTCCATTGAGTCCACAACTTAGGCGGAGGAATAACTCTGTATTTCCAATTCTTTCTTTCTTCTGGCATATCGGCAACGGGCGGAGCCGACAAATAAACATTAAACTTGCACGGACTATTAATTTTGTAAAGTCCCTTAAGCAGGCCAAAAACTGCCTGGTTTGAACCTACCCGGTTTGATAAAAGATTTGCCTCATTTGCATCAATTCCAACAGACAAGATTCTTTTCGACATAGTATTTGAATTATACTTTAGAATCCACACTTTCCAAAAAAAGACCTACTCAAACCGCTTACCAAATGTCTACCAGTAAATTTCTCTTTAATTAATTTAATATATAGATACCGTCGTTCAGCCGGATGATTGTGTGTTATACAATCTATACTTTAAATTTCCATATCTTTAGGGCGATATTGGAGGGCTTCGCTAATATGATTTATGTTTATGTCTTTTTCTCCAACTAAGTCCGCTATTGTTCTGGCTATCTTTACAACCTTATGATATTGCCTAGCAGAAAGGTTCATTGAAGACACGGCACTTCTTAACAATGTCAGACACTCATTTGAAAGAGGACAGAATTCTTTTATGGCTTTAGAAGATAACTCGCTATTTGATTTGAACTTAGTATCTTTGTATCTCTTACTTTGAATATCCCTTGCCTTTTGTACTCTGGCTTGGATTACGCCCGATTTCTCTCCTTCCCCCTCTTTCCCTACTAATTTCTGAGCTTCAAGCAAAGGCAATGATATATGCATATCAATCCTGTCCAAAATCGGTCCTGAAATTCTTTGTCTATATCTTCTGATCGCACCCGGCATACATTTGCATGCTCTTTTAGGATCTCCGTAATATCCGCAGGGACAAGGGTTACTTGCCGCAATCAATAAAAATTGGGCAGGGTAGGTTACCGTTCCTTTGGCGCGAGATATAGAAACGCGCCCATCTTCCATAGGTTGGCGTAGACTTTCCAAAACATGCCGGGGAAATTCCGGAAACTCATCTAAAAACAAAACCCCTCTGTGGGCAAGTGAAACCTCACCCGGCATGGGATTAGTACCACCTCCAATCAGGCCAATCCTAGAAGTTGTATGATGAGGACTTCTGAAAGGACGCATAATAACAATTGACTGATCGGGTGACAAATTGCCGGTTATCGAATAAATCTTTGTTACTTCGAGTGCTTCTTCTTCCGTTAACCTTGGTAAAATTCCCGGAAAAGCTCGGGCAAGCATCGTTTTGCCCGAACCCGGCGTTCCCACCATAAATACGTTGTGCGATCCTGCTGCAGCAATCTCAAGTGCTCTTTTGGCACACTCCTGTCCTACAACTTCCGAAAAATCAAACTCTGCATCTCCAACTTTTAAAAGGCTTCGCAATGATTGTTTTGGCGCTTTTCCAATTTCATACGTTTTTAAAAAACTTCTTACTACCTGCAAGAGATTTTCCGCGGGATATACATCAATGTCTGGGACAACTGATGCTTCCATTTCATTTGCTTTTGGAACGTAAACTGATTTTATCTTTTTTTCGCGAGCTAAATATGTAAGAGGTAAGATTCCATTCGTGTGACGCAGACTTCCGTCCAAAGAAAGCTCTCCTATAAATAGTGTGTCTTCGGAAATCGGAGAAAGCTGACCTGATGCCATCAAAATCCCAAGTGCGATAGGCAGATCATAGGATGGGCCGTTTTTGGGCAAATCGGCTGGAGCTAAATTCACAGTAATTCTGGCAATGGGAAAATCCGCTCCGCTATTTTTAATTGCAGCCCTGACTCTTTCTTTACTTTCCTCAATTGCTTTATCGGGAAGCCCGACGATATTAAAAGCAGGCAGACCTTCTTCAGGTATATCAACTTCAACCTCAATCATAGTTGCGGATAGTCCGACAGTAGTTCCCGAAAAAACCTTCGCAAGCATTAACTAACTATACATCGAAAGCAAGGTCAATTTCCATACTTCGAAATCTTTTCGATATTAAGTCTTCCCTTAAATCAAGTTAAACAGTGAAGCAACTTTGGTTTTAGTTTATGAAGTAAGTGTAATTTTCACCTTTTTTTCAATCTTTGAAATTCTGTCTTCATGATCCGTAACCTGGTGAGATAGCACACCGGTATTTTCTCTAATAGCCTTCAATTCTCCCATAACCTCATCCATCTTAGTATAAAAATCATCTTTTGTCGGAAGATTACTTGTCCTTACATCAATCTTCTCATCTACAATTTTTTCTATTTCATCAAGATCTCTTACAGTTAAAGCCATAACCCAATTAAACTCTGTGAAATTTGTTAAGTCAACGAGAAAAAAACATATAATACTGTGTACTCACTTGCAAGGCCTGAAATTAAGAAGTATTTATAAATATTCGAAACTAATTATATAATCAATTCATAACAACATAAATAGTATATAAACGGAATAAATTTATGAAAAAAATAACACTTGCTGCTTTTGATAATTCCTTTCTTGAAACGATAAAAGATTATAAAAAAATACATCTAAATCCTGATGAAGGAACTTTCTACACGGTTACAGTAGATGGAGCACGGGCTGGTGTAATTGGTTTTAAAATTAAGAAAGATGGTAACCCAAGACTTAAAATTGGAGTCCACCAGGATTTTCGAGGACAAGGTGTGTTTGAAAAAGCTCTTGAGTTACTAGCCAAAAAACATAAGTTAGATAAGATTTATTCTGAAGTTGCAAAAGCAAACATTGCTTCCGTTAAAAGCCACGAGAAAGTTGGTTTTAAGCGAATATCAAAGAAAAAGGAAGATTTAATGAAAGAAGAAGGTTTAATCTACAAAAGGAATGTGCTACTTATCAAGAATTTCCAATCCCCCGACTGACAGACATATATATTAATCTTAAAAAAGGATAATCAAAAGCCATAAGGACTACTAAAAATCAAACCTACGGAGGAAGAAAATATACCAAGTAACCAAGCAGTAAAAACGCAAACCTAATAATGACCCACTTTTAAAAAAATAAAAAATAAATATAGAGAAAAATAAAAAAGATTATCACGTCTGCGATAACAATCTTCCACTTGTATTTTTTAGCCCTGTCGTAACCATACAATTTTCCAATACCTTTGTATACCAAGGCGGACACTAACGCCTCCGCAGCAATAAACCCCATGATTGCGCAAACCCTCACAAACTCGAGAAATTCAGGAGGCATCAAACCTCCCGTATAATCAACATCTGTGTTTATTGTATGATAATTTTCCATTCGTTATATTACAACTTTTCAAAAAGCAACGTAAAAGTATACAAAAAAAGCATCAATGGAATTACCGCTAAGGTAACAAACAACCACCAGTATTTTTTAGCGTTATCCTTCAAGACATAATTAAATATTTTATAGTTCATATTAATAACTAGTGTGGATACAACGATAAAACCCGTGATAGCAGAAATGTGAACAAACTGCATCACTTGGTTTGGTATAGTTACCTCTTTAATCATATAATCATTGTTGCACAAAGTATCTCATTTTCAAAAATTAATTCTGTTGTAGAAATTTATCATAAAATTTGTCATCCTTAACTAATGAAACTGTCCAATGTTAAAAACATGGTGGCATTCTTTTGTGCCGAATATGCAATCGATAACGATTTGCCGACTTACGCAGGTGGTTTAGGTATATTGTCCGGCGATATCCTGAATACAGCTGCTACTCAACACTTCCCAATGGTTGGAGTAGGCATTCTTTATAAGGGCAAGCAATTCTTACAACACATTACCGCAAACGGGCTTGAAGAAAAAAGAGATTCGGAATTTGATCACGATACCTCATTTTTACGCCACACAACCATAAAGGGAAAGCCACTTATTTTCTATTTGCCTGCTCCAACAGGATCCGTCGCCGTGAAGTCATATCACATAAGACTTTCTGACAGTACCGTCCTATTTTTTCTCTCTACAGACGTTGACGGCAATCCACCAGAATGGATTTCCGATATGGACTCCTTATATGCCGGTGATGCTGAAAGCCAAGTAAGACAACAAATCCTTCTCGGAGTCGGTGGAGTAAAACTATTTGAAACATTAAATATCAACCCTACCGTATATCACATAAATGAAGGCAGACCTTGTTTTATCATTTGGGAAATCGCAAAACAGATTATGGAAAAAAATGGGTGTAGTTATGAAGAAGCATGGATGAATGCTAAGAATAAAATTGTCTATACAAACCACACGTTGGTAGCAGCAGGTAATTTAAGTTATCCCGAAGAGATAGTCAGAAAATGGGCATTACCCTATGCGGAAGAATATGGTACAGAAACACATACACTCATTAAAGAAGGTTTAATCAATCCGCAGACATTTAGTATTACCTTTTTTGCATTGAATATCTCACACAAACATTCAGCGGTAAGTAAAATCCACACCGAATACGCCAGAAAACAGTGGCCAAATTACGAATGGATTGCTATAACAAACGGCGTCCACCATCTCAGATGGCAGGACAGCGACTTCAGAAACAAAGATCTTTCCGATCAGGCACTGTGGGATTTACATATGTTAAAGAAAAAAGAGTTGTCTGAGACTGTAATCAAAAGAACAGGATTCGGCTACAACCCCGAAAGGCTCGTGGTTTCTTGGGCGAGAAGGCTCGCCGAATACAAGCAGCCCAAAATCATCTTTCAGGATATACAAAGACTCAAAAATATTCTTTCAAATAATGACAAGCCTGTTCAACTTCTGTTCGCAGGAAACTCACATTCAGCCGATCCGAATGCCAAAGGAATAATTGAAGACATTATAAAACTTTTTGCCAGCGAACTTTCTGGTCACGCAATATTTATCCCCAACTATAATATATCTCTCGCCAACCATATGGTGTCCGGAAGCGATCTCTGGCTAAATACTCCTAAAGGAAATTTGGAAGCTTGCGGAACTTCAGGAATGAAAGCAGCAAGTAACGGTATTTTAAATTGCACAGTTATGGACGGATGGACATACGAAGTAAGTTGGGATGGTATTGGTTGGACGCTGGATCCAGACAATGTTGCTGAATCATTTTACCAAAAAATGGAGAAAGAAATCACCCAGCTTTATTATCTTCGTGATGAAAACAAGCTACCTTCAAAATGGATAGAAATGATGCGGAAATCAATTAAGATGGCCGAAAATTTCAGTAGTGATGAAACATTTGAAAAATACAAGGAACTGCTTTATGTTTAAAACTCACTCGTTAAGTATTTTTTTACAGTTTGCACAACCTGCTCTGGAGTACGCATAGCCTTAACCATATATTCCTTGACCCCTAATCCTAGAGCGCGTTTTCTTTCCGTATCCTCCGCTAAATTAGTCAAAGCAATAACTGGAATTTCGCGACCTTTCGTATTCTGACGCAACTTTTCAAGATAATCGGTTCCGCTCATTTTAGGAAGCATAATATCCAAAAGAATTATATCTATAATTTCTTTATCTGATATATCCAACGCCTCTTCTCCGTTTTTAGCAATCAAAACTTTGAATCCTTCGAAACCAAATTTCTCTGTGTACATTTTTAGAAGAACAGGATCATCTTCCACAATTAATATCACCGGCTCATTGTTTAACATTTCATCTTTTGCGTCGGATGGTTGAAGCGCACTATCCATATTCTATATTTCTTTTCTATACTAATTTAACTAGAAAAGTATTTCAATCACAAAAACTCTTGTAAGTAGAGGTGTTCATAATATAATATATTAGTTATATAAAAAACGTCCACATGCGAAAATATATTTTGACCATAGCTACAATTATCTTCTTAGGTTTTATTTTCTACCTATTCCCTCAAAATACTAAGGCTTCTGAAGGAATTTTCGAGCTCGCAAGCCAAACAAGTGAACCTTCAAAATGCTACGCTCTTTCTTTAAGAATGCAAAACTTTGAATATAAAATACTTTTTTCCTGTCGTTATCTGATTTATCCTGTTGATGAAACAATATTTAATTACATAATGTGGGCAACACCAAGAGATGGAGGTAAAACCGTCAAATTAGGTGCGCTGGGATTAGGTAAGGGCGAATTCAAAACCAAAACTCCATTTACTACACTCTTTGTAACTACTGAGAGTAATAAGGACACTAAAACTCCAGCCGGAACGGTTGTGATGAAAGGCAACGTTCAACCGATAGAATTTTTGGAAAGTGGAACAACACAAATACCAACAGGTTCAGAAAGCGAAGAAGAACCAGAACAACCGAAAGTAGAAGACGAACAACCACTTACAACACGCGAGAAGCTTGCTTTGGCAATAAAAAGAGCCGGTATTGCAGCGCTTTTTGCACTAGTCGTTCTTATCGGAATTATATTCGTTGTCAGCAGATCAAGAGGTTAATAATCAGTTTACAAGAGGAAGCTCAAACCAAAAATTACTCCCTTCACCCGATTCTGAAATCACACCAATTTTTCCGTCAAACTTTTCGACAAGAAGCTTACATATATACAGTCCAAGACCTGTTCCGGTTGTCTTACCCACATTTGACTCAACCCGATGAAATTTTTGAAATAGCCTTTTTTGTTCTTCTTTAGAAATGCCAGGTCCAGTATCAATAACCTCACAACGGACAAAGTTATGCTTAGGTTGACTTAGCTTTATCTCAACCGAACCTGAGTCCGTATACTTTACGGCGTTACTGATAATATTTCCTATAACTTCCTGTATTCTATCGGGGTCAATCCTTACTTTATCACTTAGATTCCGAGGAATATTGAGCTTGTATTCCAGCCCCTTTCTCTCAGCCTCCGGAGCGAACTGACTGAAAACCGCTCTAACAAAATGCGAAAGGTTCTCATTTTCTACCTGGTAAACCATCCTTCCTTCTTCAATTTTACTCACGTTGAGCATATTGTTGACCAAACGGATCAATCTATCGTTTATATTACTAGCATCCGCCAAAAATCTCCTAGCTTTTTCCGGTATATCCCCTAAATCTCCTTCGATTACCATTGAAATATAACCTTTTATCGC
>Ga0265297_10002146_pt1 | contig 41717 bp, 62 predicted proteins | sample Munlanlwell13791_FD_192502 | JGI IMG/M metagenome (GOLD analysis project Ga0265297, IMG submission 192502) | Leachate microbial communities from a municipal landfill in Southern Ontario, Canada - Leachate well 137-91 | ecosystem: Engineered > Solid waste > Landfill > Unclassified | place... | reverse complement strand
CAAGTCAATCCATTTAGTATTAAAATATATTGGTAGAACCTTTACACTTTGTTTATTAATTAACCTGATAGCATTAATAGTATTCACGCTTAATCGTTCGTGTGTATTGATATTTTGTTTGATTTTAATATTGAAACTGCCTTTTGTTTTGAGCTTACCATTCATAATCTTAAGATATGAGTTTACATCCTTTTGTATTATCTTATCAATTTTATCAACACCAAGCACAAAATACCTGTCAACATCTTCTTTGATTATTTGGTCAATATTACAATCATCTGGAAGCTTTACAATAATACCATCGGTATTTATATTAGGTAACTTGATCCTGTCATCTTTACTTATTAGTTTATGACCAAGATTTAATAATAGACTTTGACCTTTTAAGCAAATAAAACGCCCCAATGGTTTACAACTAATAGGTAAGTCAAAATTACTATTGATGATTCCATAAGCAGTATTTAATATCAATTTCAAACCATTAACAAGTTTTCTAAGTTCAATTAACTCGTCTGTATCATTTCCCAGTGCTTCCAGTTCTTTGACTTTTGGTTTTGAATTTACCCTCATATTATAAATGGCCTCGTATAAATCAACATCAATTATATTTTTAAATAAGTGTTTATACTGTAATATTACGCTTGGGTATTGTGAAGTATAATCCAGATGAAGTAAATTATCCATTATATATTTGTCAATTGCTCCATGCGCCCCACCTAAACCAAATTTAACTAATGTACCATTTAAATCAATAGTATCAAAACTATTAATTATTACATCGACCTTATCATCTAATACAATTTGATAGTCATCTTCAATATAATTCTTTTTAAATAGTGTGCAGTAACCATCTTTTAATTCTTTATCACGTTTAACATCATTGTTTTTACTTACAAAGGTCACAAAATCATTAAATTCTTTATATGGGGTATGAATATATTTTGTATAATCTATTTCAATATTTTTAATTGGCCTGTCAATACTCAGTACTTTAGTAATTAAAGCTGTATCATTTTCACTGTATAACTCATTTATACCTATTTCGATTTTAGGATTTATCGACTTAACAGCTTTGGCAGCATAATAACGTTTTTCAATATCGTCTTTTGGTTTTTCAAGGAATATTTCTTCTAAAAACTTAACATCATTGATGGAATACTCTATAAATTTATCATACAAACCATCTTTTTTTATATCAGCTATTTTAGTATATTTGGATAAATCAAACCTAACATTATAACCTTGTTTATATAGTTGTAATACTTTCAATGATATGGTCATCTGTAAGGTTTTATCCTTCTTTATTGTGTAATAAAATAGTATTTTTGGTATTGAGTTAATAATCAGGTTTTTATATACCTGAGATTTAGCCAATATGTAACCGTATTCATCTAAAAATCTACTTACATGCTCGTTATTATATAATGATTTAGTTCTAATAATGGCACGATTAAATAATTCTTTATAATCGATATATTGGTCGGTTTTTTCTAATTTAAAATATCCATCGACCCAAAATTCCCTATTTAAACGAAAATAATTGATTTTATATTTAATCATATAATCTGATATTTTCCTTAAGTGATACACAATATTTGTTGTTCCTTTTTCTACAAACTTACATAAACAATTGATAATTACTTTATCATAATCGATACTATAAGCATACATGGGTCTAGTAGCAGCCTTTAAAAGATTGTATACATTAATAATATCATCATCATTGTAACATTCGTATACCTCAGTTTTATCCATACTTTCATTTTTTAACTGTATACTGAAATAATCCTCTAAGACCTCAGTGTCAATAATACTATATTTTAGGTTTAATTTATCCATGGTTGACATCCTTTCAATTTAATATTTTTTATCCTCTAATCCTGTACCCTCACACGCTCCACATGGTATGCTATTTCCCTGTGCATCTGTGTTATCATACCACCCCGAACCGTCGCAAGCATAACATTTTTGTCTAAAATTTGTGTAATACCCATATTGTAAACAGCTTTGACACGTTGATGATTCATAATGTATACAACCCTGTTCACATAAATTATAATTTGGTATAAATTCTTTTTGTCTTTTTATAAATTCTTGTTGTTGAGCTAATTTACAGGCATCGATAGCGGTTGTTGGTGTTGGTGCTATTTTATCTAATAATTTCTGCCAATAGTCAGGGTCTAATATATCAGTATCGACATAGAATTCGCCCCAATCGCCGGATTTTCCAAGTGCGAACATAACCCCATTTATATATCTGGCCTTAAGACCGCACTTTTTACACTGCCAATCAATAGGGGTATTTTGTATCATTTTCCCGTTACAATTCTGATAAATACAATCCATTAACAAACCTTGTGAAAAGTCCTCATATCTACGCTTTATATTTGTCATAACTCTGTTGATAGCTGTCATGGTTTTTTCGTCATGACTATTTCTTAGTGATAAATCTGTGTAATATTCTTCTAACCAGTTTAAAAACTCATCATTTTCCCTTTTCATTGCTTTTGACCTCCATTATTTTTTTAATATACATATCTACATTTAACTGCTTAAGATATATTGTTTTATTTCCGATGTAATTCATTTCCCAATAAGGATCACGAAATTTCCCTATTATTGATTGTGGAATATGAATATTGATATAGTTTATTGTAACTCTGTTATATTGTGGTATTGCCAACCTCTTAAATCCAGATAATTCCGGAAAAACCTTTTGACCTATGGATATTTGTTTGTCATCAATAAACTTGATTTCTATAGTTGTCTTTGATAAAATTTTTACACTATAGATATAATAATAATACTCTATAAAATCTTTTTTACTTAAAACAGATGGTATTATTACTCTATTACGCGCCAAATATGGTTTATATACTGTAATTAAATTAGTCGAAGTATTTTTTTTATATTCAATCATTTTGTCACCTCCATAAATATAATTATATACATATAAATTATGTATGTCAATAAGTAAATTGAATCTTGACAAAGTAACTGATATTCTATATTATAATTGGTATAACAAATATTAAAAGGGGGGATTTAAAATGCCAAGACCTAAAGTAGCAGCACCAAAAATTCATAAAACAATTCGATTATCACAACCAGAACTTACATATATAAAGGAAATAGCAAAATCGTATAATGTAACAGAGCAGGAAATATTTGAAGAAGGTTACAAGCTATATATTGAGCAATTAAAACAAAAAGCGAAAGGGGTTTAAAGTATGAGTTATAAATTAATAACTTATGAATTCGCCGATATTACCGACGACGATTTATTTGAAAGAGCAAATGAAAATCCGGTCACTGTGATTAATGAGGAAATTGAGAAATTAAAAAGTCTTGGAATCCATGTCATTAGTGTGCTTGGAGACTATGACGGTATTGTGATTGAATCCCCTGACTTTAAAATTGATACTAGTTTATTATTACCAGTCGATAGTATAAAAGACTGTGATAGTACGGGTCAATATATTAGTCAAAATGATATCATAGAATTTGGAAAAAGACAAGTACTTAAGAAACAACGGTTAAATTGGTTAATTAATCAGTTAAAAAACCGTGGTATCCATACTATGGGAAATTTAAGTAAATCGGGGTCTATTTTAAAATATTCCTGTCCAATATGTAACAAAGATAATGAAAAGATGGGAATGTATCTAAATAGTTTTTTCAGTACAACCTATAGTAAAACAGATTGTATTGATGAAAAACACCAAGATTATTTCAAGACCCTCCAAGAAGATTTAATAAAACTTTGGAAGGAAAAACAAAATCCGGATTTTACTTTTGTCAAATGGGATGAAAATTTTGTAATAGTAACATACAAAGACAAAGACCTTGAAAAAAAAGTAACTACAACGTTAAAAAAATATAACGAATTATTTGATGATTATGAGCAACAACCAGAAATCACAAAATTTAATATATTAGATGTTCAGGAAAACACTAAAAAGTTATTGGAACATTATAAAACAGAAATAAAATATAACATTATTAAAAGAAGATTTGAGATATTTATTAATGGTAAAAAAACCACTAAAAACATTGATAATTATTTAATTACCATTAGAGATTTTGGTATAAAACATAATTACAGGCCATCTAAAGAAAAAATTGAAGGGGATTTGATAAGTATTGGCTTTAAAACAAAGTATAATCCTATTGAAGATTATTTAAAAACCTGTCACGCTAAATATTTACAAAACCCTACAGACCAAGCATTTAAAGACATTTGCGAAACAGTCAAAACCAATGAACCAGATAAAGATTGGTATTTATATCATAGTTTTTTACAAATGGTTTATATGGGTTGTCGACCCGAAGAAGGAGAATCCAGACCAATAGAAAGTCAATTTTTACCAGTATTTCAAGGGGGTCAGGGTAGTAAAAAAACTACATGGTTTAGGTCATTGTTACCGAAACATTTACAATATGATTATTTTCAAAGTCTATTAGTATTAGATGTTGGTAACAAAGACCATTTAATTGAAATAAGTAGTAATTGGTTGGTTGAAATTGGCGAAATATCAAGTACATTTAAAAAGTCTGACCAAGACAGTCTAAAAGCATATATTACTAATACTAAAGATAGAGTAAGAATTCCATATGCTAAGGAACACATTGATATTAAACGACGTACTTGTTTTTGTGGTACTACCAACGATTATGAATATTTACGAGATTTAACAGGATCAAGGCGATTTTTAACAATGGGGAATGCTGAACTAGTAACCGAATATGATATTGATATAGATTTATTATGGGGGTATTTCTATGATTTATATTTAAAAAATACAAGATATTGGCATGAACGCGAAGATATACAAAAGGTTGAAGCAAATAATAATAAATATTTGGCTAAACCTGAAAATATTATGTTTTTAGAAGAACAATTTAATTTATTTCCACTTGATGGGGCTGGGAAATATTATTCAGTCAAAGAAATGTTTAATATGTTAAGTGAATCAAGTATTTACTTTAGTTCGCATATAGCTTTAGGAAAAGCACTTAAGAAGTATAATGTTAAATTTGTATATAATAAAGCTAGAAAGACCAATGAATACTATGTTGAGTATTTAAATGAGATAATTGATAATAAGTTTTAAAATTTCCAATTGGTCACGGGATTAGCGGGGTGACACGGGAACTATTTTACATCACCCCGTAACACTCAAAATTAGTAATAACGTGAGATTTATATAAAAATACGGGATACGGGGTAATATTTTAAAATAATTAATAGATAGCGTAAAATGTTAGTATATTTTTTTATTTATAAAGAATGCAAAGCGATTTTACCCGTAAACCCCGTAGACACCCTTCAAACGTAGTGATACCATAGGTTTGCAGGTTTGTAAGTACACCGGATTCATCCCGTAATTTTACCCGCAACATTTTGAGATTTACCAATTATAACACAATGTAACCAGTTATTGGAAAATGGTAAATTCAATCCAGAACTGGATAATTTGAAAGGAGAATGCAAAGCGATGACCAATTATAAATTAATACCCTGTCCAGATTGTGGAGCAATGATTCAAATGCCTAATAATTTAGAAGAATTGACATGCCCAATCTGTGAGATAGATTTTTATAATGATATAGAAAGGATTGATGTTATGGCTTCAACATTATGTAGTATATGTAAAAAGGTTTATACCGATGAAGAAAACGGCATTTGTTTAACCTGCCAAAGTCAGCAATGGAAGGACAGAGAAAATCCACCGAAGGAGGAAAAAAAGAAATGATTGATTTAAACGAACTTGATAACTTATTACCTGATGAACTTAACACAGTATTAAAAAAAATACGGGAAATACAATCGAAAAAACGGGAAATAGTTTTGGATTTTTTAGAAAATAATCAAAAGGAAAAAACATGTACATTAAAGGAATTATACATTGATTATCTCACTTATTGTAAAAATAAAACCCGTGTACCAATCTCAGAATCATCATTTAACATTGCTGTGGTTAGATTACATGATACAAAGATTGTCACGCTAAAGCACTTAAAATTGAAGGCTGAACCTAAAATAATAACCCCTGAAAAGAGACAGGAAGCCATTGGAACAAAAGTGTCAAAAATAGAAACCCCTGTAATCGAGTCAGGGAATGAAAATGAAAAATTAACAATTTAGGTCTTGTAAAAGGTTGTATGTAGTAGTATAATGAATTTATAATTAAAAATTCTCAGACATGTAACCCTCATTTGTAGGGCAATACAGGGGAGCGGGTGGGTTCAAAGTAACGTTATCACTGGAATAGTCGGGTCGAACCGTGGCCATGATAGCCAATACTTTAACTAAGGGTTGGAATCCTTAGATACTTATTTAAGAAAGGTAATATTATGAAGGCAATAAGGACAGATAAATCAAATGACACGCTAAAGGCACCGCCGGATAGTGAAAACGTATATGATTTACCAATTACTAGGATAGTTTTTGAAGATGGTGTAAATGCTGTTGAGAGTTGTTGGGAAATTTCCCCCGAAGAAATGGAGATTATTTTAAAAACTAAGAAAATTTATTTTACTTGTTTTGGAGTAACACATCCACCAATAATTCTAAAAGCGGAGTCATTTATTGATATAGAGTAATGTTTGTGGGGATGGTATCTTATCAATAGTGAATACCATGGTATATGCGGGGCGCGGGTAGCATATGCATCCTCTTAATTTATTTTAGGTTTTACATGTTGCTGATAGATTCCTTAAGGTCGGGCATGTGTGTCTTAGCTTCCTTTGTTAAAAATAACATACAACAAAGGGGCTAAGTTATGGGTTATGGTGTAATGGTAGCACCCTTGATAAATTAAATTAATCTAAAGGCTGGGTATGTTTATTAAATTAATTGAAATTGATGGGCGGTTCGTGGTTCAAGTCCATGATAACCCCTTTGAACCAACATAGTATAAGGTTGTGTAAACTCAACGACTATGATATCAAGGTTTACAATCTAGTGTATAGGTCTATAGGGTTAGTGGGAAATCCAAAAATACACGATCCCATATAATTGCCGGTTTATTGCCGGCAATTGCTTTTTAATAATAATTTATGTTATAATATGTCTTTAAAAAAGGGGTGTTTTAAATGAGTAGGGACGATAAGTTAAATGCATTAATGGCACAAATGGACAAAATAGAAAAACATATAGATAAGATTATGACTGCCATACAGCCATTAATTGACCAATATAATAACATCGTGTCAAATGAGAAAGTCACAATTAAGAAATCTACAAAAGCCACAAAAACATCTAAATAATAAAGGGGGTGTTATCAGTGCCAGATAATCAATTATTAACATTCATAGTTGAAAATATGAGAGATATGAGGCAGGAAATTAACGACCGTTTAGCTAATATGGAGGCTAAAATTGACACGCTTGTAACTAAGGATGAATGTGCTAGAAATAAGGAAATTTGTCCAGTAATAAGACAGGAAAAAAAAATAGAAAATAAGGCAGGTCTAATTACTGCATATCTATTAGGGGCAGCGGGATTGATAACTGCAATATTTGGAGCAATAAACATATTTTATAATTAGACTGATAAATCCCATAATGAGGAGGTTTTTTTAAAATGTTTAATGAAAAACAAAAAAGATGGAAAAGTAAGGTTGTTTGGGCATCCGTCGGGGGATTGATTTTATTACTATTAAATAGTTTTGGAGTATTTGAGAAAATAGGTATTACAGCAACAACAGCGAAAGTAATAATTGACAGTATACTCTCTATACTTGTATTATTCGGCATACTTAATAATCCTACTGAGGAAGGTGAATTCTAATGCCTAAAATTTATTTATCAGCATCTACACAAGAAAATAACATCGGGGTAGCGAATTATGGTTCTGAGGAAAGTAATATGTTTATACTAAGGGATAGGATCGAGCATTATGTAAAAATAGGTGGGTCAGGTGATAGATTTATTATTTATAAAAATAGTAATAAAGCATGGTCACTGTCCCAGATAGTAGCTGATTCGAATTCTAAAAAAGTGGATAGTCATTGGGCTAATCACTCCAATGCTGGAAATGATAAAGCACGTGGATGCGAAGTATATTATTATTACAAAACAACCAAGGGCGGGGATAAAATGGCCTCTTTATGGTATAAGGAAATTAGTGCAGTGACCCCGACATCTGATAGGGGTTATCATAAAGACAGTGTATTATATTCCAAAGGTCTATATGAAACAAGTCATACAACAGCAGCCGCGGCACTATGCGAACATTTTTTCCATTCTAATAGTTCAGATGTAAAATTCTTTAAGGCCAATATTGATTTATTTGCCATAGGTACAGCAATAGCCATTTACAAATATTATGGATATACATTCACGCTAACACCAATATTAAAGTCATATACAAAGATATTAAAAGAAGTAAGTAATTATTCAGATGTATGGATTGAATTTGTTAATAAGAACCCACAAATAAATTTAAAGGGTTTGATTCAAATGTTATACTATACTGAACCAAAATAATTATTAATCCCCTTTTGGCCTGTGTTACATAGGTCTATTTTTTTTTTCAAAATAATTAATAAATTAACATTTTAGGTATTGACTTAACATATGAGGTATGATATACTAGTATTAGAGGTTGAGGCAACGACCTACTAACTAAAATAAAAGGGGATTTTAATTATGAAAAAACTTACAAATTGGGAATTATCAAATGATATCGTTAAAAAGGCATTATGTGCAGTAAGATTAATTGCAGAAATAGAAACTTTAAAAACACAAGCAGGATCAAGAGCAAAAAAATATATTGATATTTATGATTGTCAGTTCGAATTGATAAAGTCCAGTAATTGGGCTAACCATGAAGCTAAAGGCGCAAAATGGTTTTTCAGAACTTTTAACAAAGGTTACCTAACAAACTTCAATGATAGATTAACAGATGACATTACAGTATTAAGCGAATATCAAGAATCATTAATAGAAGTAATAAACAGTAATGAATACCACGACTATGAAATATTTGAAAACAATATACTAGTTGATGGTGGCGAATTTAAAAACATGGATGACGCAATTACAGCGGTTCAATTTTGTGACCATATTAAAAGAGGTAGGTATTATAAAATAGTTGGAAATAATGAGACAGCAACATTTTTATATAGTGACGATGGTAAGTTTGAAGAAATAGAAGTTAATGATAATGATACTATTGAGGCTAAAAGCTGGAAAGATACATTAATAGACGACGCTAAGACATGGGACGAGGGAATGTCTAATGAATACTACACTGATAAAATCAAAGTATTATATCATACCTTCATGAAATTGCCTTATAGATATACATTTAAAACAAGGGGATACTCAATAGGATGCCAACCAATGGCAGGTTTAAAGGAAGTAATTGTAAACACTTCACATAAATTTGAAATATTAGAATATGATAGACCATTGAATAAAATGGAAATTGATGAATATGAACTAATACCCCTTGACTAAAGGGGTTTAACATAAATAAATTTTAATAAATAACATCTGAGGTATTGACTTAACATTTAAGGTATGATATACTAATATTAGAAGGTCGGACAACGGAAGGAGGGTGCAGCGTGAAAAGGAAACCACTAATTTGTAAGCATTGTAACTCGACTATGATAATAACATCTGAGAATGACCGCTCAACACTTTGGCAGTGTAGTAATGACAATTGCGGTCACTCACAAATACAATGGAAGCCATTGGACATCAAAAAACCAGACGACAAAAAATAGACATAAGGTAACCAGCGGGCGGGATAACCGCCCGACTACTAACAAAGGAGGTGACAGAATGTCATTTTGGAGTAAAAAAGATAATGTAAATAATAACAACAAAGATGAAAAAGGTAACAATAAGAAGGTAAGCAGCGGAAAATTATTTTCTTACAAGCCACCAAAGCAACAAGATACTAACGGCACTGTAAACGGTAAAAAAATCAAAGGTTTTAAATGGCTATAAGATAACTAAAGGGTGGGATGCAGAACCCGCCCAACTACTAAAATTAGGGGGATGCAATGGATAAAGTAATATGTGGATATTGTTTTAAGGAAGCTAAGAAAAAAGTAATTAAAGGTAAAACGATTTGGATTTGTCCTAACTGTCAGGAAATAATAGCAGAACAAAAGACACCACCAATAAATTTAAATGAAAAGAGGGATTTTTAATGGCAAAGATTAAAGAATTTAATTTTAAAGATAATAAAACATATTATGTTTTTGAGCTATCAAGGGGGACATTAATACAAGGACGGGTTTTAAATGTATTAGATAATGGTTATTTACTGGTTGGTTCTGAAAGTTTACCAAATGTAATATGGTATCAAGATATAGTTAAATATCAAGAATTGATATCACCTGCACCACTTGAACATTTTATAAAGAAATTAGGTAAAAAAATAGCTTTATAAATAACAAAATAGGTATTGACTTAACATTTGAGGTATGATAAAATAGTATTAGAAGTTGAGGCGGGGCGCAAAACCCGCCGAACTTACTAAAATAAATGGGGGATATATTATGACATATTATGTAGATTATTTTAAAATGGATGGTAGTTTGGATTGTTTTACAGGTACTTTTGAGGAATGTGAGTCATATATAAACAGTGTAATGTTAGACAATTATGAGGGTGCAGCATACACCCAACTACAAAATAGTACTCCACAACCTTTGGAAGATGACCAAGAATTTGATTATGAACAAAAAATAAATACACCAATCAACATGACTTATAATGAATGGTCTGAACTACAGGAACAAAAACAAGCTGATTATTACCAGATGATGGACGAAATTAACGCCGAAGAATCACCGTTTTAAGCGGTTTACATAGATATCACGCTAAGAAAGGAGGCATACAGATGGCATTTTTAAAACAGTCATGTAATATAGTATCATGTCAGCATCATGTACAACAAAAAGGCACTGAGGGATATTGTGACAAACCACCATTTACAACCTGTCCACAAACTACAAAGGCCGGAAATGAGACAGTTAAAGATTATCATAAAAATAGACAGGATAAATATAAAAAATATAAATAAGGTAATCGGCGGGGCGCAAAACCCGCCATATTACAACTAAGGCGGTGAAATGAATGTATAAGGTTAAATCGAACGAATTGAGACTATTTATTAAAAATAAAAAATTGTCATTAACATATATGGCAGAATGTTTAAAAATACACCCAAATAGTGTAAGTCGTCAATTAAGCAATGATTTAAAATGGTCGTTGAACCAAGTAATATTAATATCAAAAATGTTAGATATGACCTTAATTGAATTTATAGAAGCTTTTATAATAATAACATAAAAGGTATTGACTTAACATTTGAGGTATGAGATAATATAAGAGTAAACAATATATTTTTGAAAGGGGATTTTAAAATGGCTAAAAAGGAAGATGTTAAAAAGGAAGATGTTAAAAAGGAAGATGTTAAACAAGAGGATAACAACATCCAGTTACCATTTGCAGGGGCAGCACCATTATTAATAGTTGACAATATGAATATTTATCAAAAGTTAGCAGTTTTACAAAGCAAGATAACAGTTAATAAAGATAAGAGAAATACCTTTGCAGATTTTAACTATAGAACTATACAAGATATATTGGCCGAACTTAAACCAGTATTAACCGAATTAAGTCTAATGATTAGATTTGGCAGTGGTAAATTAGACGGGGATAAATATACATTAGATATAATTATAACTGATATAAATAACCCAGTCGCCCAAATAGAGGAGACAGGCGAAATATATCTTGATAGAACAAAATCAAAAATGGATTTATCACAAAAGGTTTTATCAGCAAAGACATTCTTAAAAAAATCATTATTAGAGGATTTATTACTAATCAGTGAGGATGTTGACCCTGATAGTCACGATAACACAGGTTTACAGGGTGATAATTTTCGTAGCAGCACTACACCAACTAATAAAGGAAATACCAGCAATGGAGATGCTCAAACTGCTAAAAACCGAGGAAATAATCAAGGAAATACAACAAGTAATCAAACTAAAGACATTGAAACAATGAAAATCGATACAATCTTAAGTTTAGCAGAATCTTCAAAGTTAGGAAATAAAGCCGATTTATTAAAAGCAGCTACAACCTTTGATAAATTTAAAGGGTATACCGATGTTGATAAAGTATCGATTAAAGTTAAGACTAATTTGTTAAAAGTGGTAACAGCGGATCAAGTGGCTAGATTGATGACAATTGCAGGAAACAAGGATATCACTGATGATGATATAAAAACTTTTATAGGTAAGGTATGGGGTAAACTTTCAAAAACGGATTTACATGTACTAGAATATGATATCTTATGTGGTTATTTACAAACAAAACCTGATAAAAAAAAATAGTTTATGATGGCAGTGTTGACGGTCTTAGGGATTATTTATTAGCAAATGCAATTACAGATAGTAAACTAATTGACGATGACGATAACGCGTTTTATAAAGAATTGTATCCTGATATATTTTAGGAAGGGTTTAAACCCTTCCAATAGAAAGGAAGCTAAGAAATGAGTGATATATTAAATAATTTACAAAAGTATAGAGTTTGGAAGAACATAACACAAGACCAATTATGTAAAATATTAAAAATCTCACTAAGTAACTTAAGAAAAATTGAAGTATATAATAAATACCCAAAATATCAAGTGAGACAAAGAATATGTAATTATTTTAATGTGAGTCAAAATCAAATGTTTTATCGTAAGGGGGATTCAAAATGAAGTGTTTGTGTAATAAAGAAAGTTATGGGGTAGTTAAAAACGATGGTCAAGAAATGACAAAACAGGGCGAACAATATTATTTAAGTGGTATACTTTATCAAAAATATTACTGTCCTAAATGTCAAAAGACTAAAGCCAAAGTATTAAATGGGTTTAAGTCTGGAAAGGGAAAATAATTATGATTGATATGGAATTTTTGATTTTACACTTTATAGCAATTAGTTTTTTTTGGATCGTTGCTGTCTTAACAATTGGAATAAGAAATACCTTTGCATGGCATCAAAAGCTTCATAGTAGGGTATTAATAATTGGAGCTTGGACAAACTTAGTTTTTATGGTAGCGTGTATTATAAATTTACTATATAGAGTATTGGAGGCTATTACATGAATAAATTAGAAGATTTAATAAAAGACGAACTTTTAAGAGCAAATAAAAAACATAACAGTTTATTTCACTCATTACACGAATATTGGGCGGTGATATTTGAGGAAATAGAGGAAGCTGGGAAAGACATGAACAAAGTTAACTATTTAAGTCATGACCTATGGGAATATGTTAAAACAGATAATTATAACAAATGTCATGAAGTAACCAACGAAATATCTAAAATGGCCACTAATTGTATAAATGAATTGATACAGGTCTTAGCAATGACTAAAAAAATGAAATTATCTTTTGAACCACCTGAGAAAATAGAAGTCGACAAAGAATATTAAATTAAAATAATTGGAGGGTAACAAAATGAAGATGGATTTATTAATAGGGTTTTTGATAGTATATGGCTTAATTACGACATCGTGCTTGTGTGGGGTAGCAGTATTCATTATAAGCAAAGGAAACACTTATGCGGGACGTTTTAAAAGAAATTTGACCTATAGTGATAATGTATTAACTAATCATTTAGATAATTTATTGAAAGTTACACAAGCTCACAAAAAAGAAACTAACTTATTAATTAAAAATGTAACTGAATTACAAAAGGTTGTAGGTGAAATATTAAATACTACTTATGGTATGTCAATAGAAGGTCAACAGGGAATCACAGAGGAATCATTAAATAATAAATACCCTGAAAATAAAATATTACGGGATATGGGTGATGACCATAATATAAAAGTGGTTGGTAAGACAAAGGATGCTGAATACCTTGTTGGTGACTTCATAAATGCAGAATGTCCAATTTGTAAAGCTCAATTGATTGGTAACCAGCGCGGGGATGTATGGTGCAGTAATAAAGTATGCAATTATATGTTAGATAGTAATAAACAAAAAGCCACCTATGGTTATATACCTTGGTCGAAACAAAATACGGTTATGTTTGACGGTCATGAGGCTGAACAATTAGAACTTAAGAATAATGATATAAACTTATTACACCCTAAAATAACTAAAAAAACTACAGAGGATACAATTGAAAGACCTGTACCGATTAATGAATATCACGCTAAAGGCACTATTGAGGATGCAGGTATAAATGCCGACTATGTACAAAATAATTATGTATCACTAAAAGACATGGTAAGGAAGCAACATAAAAAGTCAGGGGATATTAGCTTTGAAGATTGATGAAGGGGTCACAATACCCCTTTTTGGAGGAATAAACAATGAATAGTAAATTAACAGAGTATGAACAATGGATTCAAACAATCTTAGTAATAATTGATACACAAGAAAAAAAAATAGACCATATAACTAATGTTTTAGATTTGTGCAGTGTAAAATATGAGTTTAAAAAATTGGCTTCCGGAGATTATACATATTTATATCCGGATAAGCTGGGAAATTATTGCCAAAGTAATATCATTATTGAGCGTAAAAATTCGATTGATGAAATAACCCAAAATTTTGGGAAATATCGAGATAGATTTAAAAGAGAGTTTAGCCGCTTGACTGGATTTGACAAACATATAATTATTGAAAATAACGTTTTAACAGACATTTTTAATAATGGTTATAAAGCAGACATGCACCCAAACAGCCTTATAATGTCGGTTTTAAGTTTTCAAAACAGGTATAATATTAAATTTCATTTTATACGTAAATTATTTATGGGTCATATGTTACTAAGATTATTTTATGCAAATTATAAATATTTAATACTTGAAAAGTAGTACAAAGTAGTATATAATAAAAAAAAATTAAAGTTTACAAAGAAAGGTAATATTTTATTATGAGTAAAGAAATGAATAGAAACAATTTAGTAAGTAACGATGGAATTCAAGGTGAAGATTGTTTATTTTGTGTATCAAAACATGTAGCACAAGCTTATATTTTGGCAGTGGAAGCACTACAGGGATATATAGCGCATAGATGGATAGCTATTGGACATTTGGCCGAAGCTGAGAGAGAATGCATTAATGAATTTGTTGGGTTATCTGAAAAGATAAGAGACTTAAGAGTTAAAATGATGGGTCAAACGAATGATGGTTGGACACTCCAAGATATACTAGATATTTTGTTAGAGGCTAGAAAGTATGCGGAAGAAAAAAATGGTTATAGTGAACTTAGTCATATGTTGAAGTATTATAAAGGCACTGAGAATGCAACAAGTTTAATCAATCAAACATTTCCAGCACTACCAGCAGGTAATTTTATTGATACGGATAAGAACTTAGATGACCTGTCTTTAGAAGATGACGAGGACGAGGACGACGGTTATAATTATGATTATGACGAGGACGAGGACGAGGACAATAATAATTGGCCATGTTAAATAATTAATTAATATAGAAAAACGGTCAAATATAGGCCGTTTTTCTAATTGGAGGTATAAAGTGAATTATTACGATTTGGGTAAAATAGTTTTTTCAAATAATATAAGTTATATTGGACAACACTTAAGAGTATCTGAACCAAATTATATAATGATTAATACATTAATGGATATGGTAATAAAACCTAAAGATTTAAATTTTGAAAAGGCTAGAGGTGAATTTATTTATCAACTAAAAGAAGAAGTCGAAGAATATCAAGCCTTAGATTGGAGACAAAAACCAGTATTAAGTAATCACATTAGACCAATTTACACAGTGTATATATTTTATGATATGTATACAAAATGGGATTTTGAGTTATATTATGCTGGTTCTGAACCTGACACAATGCCAATTGAGTTATACATCAATGATATTATAAACGCTGAATATTTAAAAAGGAGGGTTATACCATGATAACAAATGACCAAATAACTAATGATGATAAAGTGTTTTTATTAACTGTTAAAGTCAATGGTAACATGTTTACATTTAGAAATACCACAAAATTAGAAATAAAAGATTTTATAACACAGTACAAAAATGGTGAAGATATTGTTTTTAAAAATAGTTTTATCGTTCCTAGTAGTGTTGTAGGATTTCAGATTACTTCTATGATAGACGGGTTATATTTCAAAATGAAAGATTTTATGGAGGATGTTGAGCAATGAGAAATTTAAAACCATTAGACCAATACGATGCAGCGATGCAAAAATTACATGAAGCTTTAAATGCCATTACAGAAATTAGAGATACTGAGGATACATTTGAAAGGTCAGATAAATATTCTAAGGAATGTTATAAGTCGATTATAACAGATATGAAAGGTATGCAGGGTTATTTATCAATGAGGCAAAATGTAATTGAAAGGTATTTAATAGAAGAGGAGGATGTTGAGTAATGACCATTAAAGATTTAGACCAAGAATTTCAGGATAAATTTAAAAAGGAATGTGATTTTTGGGGCGAACATTGCAGCGATGATTCATTATTAAAAAATGGTATATTGTGTAATATAGCTGATAAATTAATATCAGAGCATAAATATAAACATTGTCAAGATAGATGTTACCCATCGGCTTTAAATATATTTAATTGTAGGTATTGTGAAAAGGAGGAAAACAGCAATGAATAATTTGAATTTAGTTAAGAAAGAAGGTCAATTGATGGCCGATAGTAGGGATGTAGCAATGATGGTGGATAAAAAACATCCACATTTATTAAGAGATATAGAAAATTATGTTGATGTAATAGGTGAATCCAATTTTGGATCGGCTGATTATAACGCCCCCAATCTTGGGGCGGCTGAATTTTTTGTCGAATCAAAGTATATAGATGGACAAGGAAAGGAAAGAAAACATTATTATATAACTCGTAAAGGTTGTGAACTGATAGCAAATAAATTAACTGGTAAAAAAGGCATCATGTTTACCGCGGTTTATGTTACAAAGTTTGAAGAAATGGAAAAACAATTATATCATGATAAAAAATTGCCAACAAATTATAAGGAAGCATTAATAGCTTTAGTTGAGGCCGAAGAAGAAAAAGAACAGAAAATTAAATTGATCCAACAAAAAGAAATCGAAGTCAAAGACCTGAAAAGGAGACAGGGGCAAATAGCAGACAAACAGACAGCATCCGCATTGGCGCATGCCAGCGTGTTATCAAGACAGTTAAAAGCTTTACAAAAAAAGTTTGAATCAATAACATTTAATATCATAAACGATAAGGAATATGTTGCTCAACAAATAGCTGTTGATTTTGGTATTATGTCAATGAATCACAAACCACATTCGGCGGTAGTTAATGAAATATTATTACCTTTAGACCTAAATTATGATAGAAGTTGGAAAACCAAAAAAGTTGATTTATATACTGGTAAATATTTTAAGGAAATAAATATACAGACTATTACAAATGCTTTTGTTAAAGATTGGGTGTATAATGTTCACGCTTATGAGTTTTTTAAAACTTATGGAATGGCTTATTTAAAAAGCTGTGAGTATGTGGGAAAATATCGCCAAATAAATGGTCAATCAAGAAAATATAATTTTTACTTAGAATCAGATGTTGTAATTAGAAGGGGTCATGATGGAAAATTTTATAAATACAATACAGTGTTAGAAAGGAATGTATGACATGGATAAAGAAACTTATTATAGGTTTGATGGTGAAAGATGTTCTAATTGTCACGCTGGTATTTTGGTAGATAATCACGGGAATAAAAAATGCACTAATAATTATACATATTGTGATTACTCAGTCAATAAACCGCTTATTAATGATATTAAAAAAGAATGTATACACATGGTTATGAGACATTTAGACTTTAATAAATCAAATGAAGGTAAGCTCTTATTGGCAAGTATTGCAATTTTAACAACTAGTAAATTCATGTATATGGGTAAAGAAATAGATGGTACAAAATTAACACCCGATGAAATTATAAATAAATTAAAAGAATTATCAAAATCGATGGAGGTTTAACAATGACGCATTTTATAATAGCATTGATAGGATTTATAGTAGGTGTTTTAGTTGGCTGTGCAGGTGCAGCATTTTACCATGTTTGGAGTGATGACGATGTATGCTAATAAAGATTTAAAGATTGATAATGAGTTTGAAAAGTTGATACCTCCATTGACAAAAGAGGAATTCCAGCAGCTTCAAACAAATTGTGTTGAGGATGGTATTCGTGAACCAATAGCAATATGGAACGACTTAATAATTGATGGTCATAACCGTTTTAAAATATCTAAGGATAACGGTTGGCTTGACTTTGATACAATCGATTATACTGAAAGATTGACCGATAGAGGGGCAGTCATAGAATGGATGCTAAATAATCAATTGGGTAGAAGGAATTTGAATCCTGACCAGCTAAGTATTATTAGGGGTAAACTTTATAATTTATATAAGCTAGGTCATGGTGGTGATAGAAAATCAAGTCATCAAAATGAGGATTTGAAAACGTCTGAAAAATTAAGTAACCAGTTTAAAGTTAGTAAAGCGACTATTGAGCGTGATGGTAAATTTATAGAAGATTATCCAGATGAAGCCGAGAAAATTTATAAAGGTGAAAAAACAAAACGAGAGGTTAAAAACGAGATTAGGAAAAAGGAAGCATTAAGACTATTAGACCACGCTAAAAACGGCGTTTTCCCTACAACCATCACATTATATGAGGGTGATTTATTTCAAAAGGCATCCAGTATTCCAGATAGTAGTATTGATTTATTATGTACTGACCCGCCATATTTTGTATTGAATGATTCATGGGATACATTTGATAATTATGATGTATTCTTACAGTTTACCGAGGATTGGCTTAAAATCATCATACCAAAGGTTAAATTAAAAACTGGACGTATTTATATTAGTTTTGCCCCTGACTATAAATATGGCTTATATGAGGTCTTAAAACGGAATGATTTTTTTGGCTTTAATTTTGGTAAAGAAATAATATGGTATAAGAAAAATGATGTAAAAATGTTCAATAGAAAAAGTTATAGAATTAATTATGAGCCAATATTTTATTTATATGGTGAGGATGCCGGATACTTAAATTTTGACGATCCTTATGTACAAGAAAATTTTAATATACAAAGTAATGTCTGGGAAATTGCGACCCCTCAGAGTAATTTCAAAGAGGGTAAATTGCATCCAGCACAAAAACCCCTTGAATTATATCGTCGTATCGTTTTAACAGGTTCAAATGTTGGGGATACTGTTTTAGATTGTTTTGCAGGGTCAGGCACTACAGGGGCCATTTGTAAAGAAACAAATAGAAACTGTATATTAATTGAGAGAGATAATAATTATATTGACTTGATTAAGGGTAGATTATCAGATATAATATAATTACGTTAATAAAATGGTCTTAGCTGGTTACCTTTCTTTTATAGATATATTGTACCAAATAAACCCCTAGGAATAGGGGTTTATTTGTATTCTCGTTAAAAGTCGTATATTGTGTTATAATGTTATAAAGGAGGTGGACGCGGTGGAAATTGAATTATTGCTAAGTCCTAGACATAAATTATTTGCAGACAATTACCTCAAACATATGGATGCTACTAAAGCCGCTGAATTATCTGGTTATAAGTGCAAAACTAGACAAGCTTTAATTAATAAGGCTTATAGATTGAAAAACAGGCCAGATGTAAAACAGTATATTAACTACATGATGAAAGAGATGCATGATACCAATATGGCAAGTTTAGAAGAAACTATGAAATATTTGTCAAGTGCTATGAGGGGCAAAGAAAAAGAACAGGTAGTTACTGTAGTAAAGTCTGTTAAAGGTAGAAATTTTGATGAAAAGGTTAAAATTGTAGAAATACAGATAAAACCAAAAGATAGGATAAATGCATCAAAGGCCATAGTTGACTATTACAAAGAGGAAAGACGAACAAATCCACATGGCAAAGATGATAAATTACAGATTGTTAATAATGTACCATTTAGCAATAAAAAGAAGGTGAATCCGGATGCCGACAATTAATATAACTGATGTTATTGGCGGGGCTTATTATGAAATGTTCCATGATATGGAGCAGCGCAAACATTTACATTATTGGATGAAAGGTGGCAGGGGATCGTTAAAATCGTCATACTCAGATATTTATACTATTATTAAACTAACCGAGGATGCTCTCAATGGCAAAGTTCGACATGCGGTAGCAATGAGGAAAGTAAAGGAAACAATCAAAGACTCTATATTTGCGGATTTGTTGTGGGCTATTAGTATACTTGGTTTAAGTGAGTATTGGCATCACACGCTAAATCCTATGCGAATGTGGTTTAAAGACAATGAAATACTATTTAGAGGTGCAGCCAACAAAAGAGATTATGAAAAAATTAAATCAATAAAGTTTAAAAAAGGATATTGTAAATTTGCTTTATATGAAGAACTAACAGAATTTAACGGTATGGATGAAATAATGAGTATTAATCAATCATTATTTAGGGGTGGGGATGAAGCAATTGCAATGTATCGATATAACCCACCTGCTAGTAAAAATAATTGGGTCAATAAAGAAAGTAAAATTGATTTGCCAAATAGATACATCCATCATAGTACTTATTTGGATGCCCCGCGTGAGTGGTTAGGTGAAGTATTTATTCAGGAAGCAGAACAACTAAAAGTAATAAACCTTAGAAAATATAACCATATGTACATGGGCGAAGAAATCGGCGAAGGTTTGGAAATATATCCAAATGTTAAACTTAGAACAATTACAGATGAAGAAATTTTCCAGATGACCAAATTATCAAGGGGTATAGATTTTGGTTTTACTAGGGATGCATCTCAGTACATTGAGGTTTTTTATGATGAAAAAAACCATAGATTATTTATATTGGATGAAGTTTATGGTCATAGATTGACTAATGACATGTTGGCCGATAAAATAAAGCCAAAGAGTGGAATATTTTTGATTCGTGGAGATTCAGCAGAACCAAGAACAATAAACGAATTGAATCTAAAAGGTCTTAATATAAGGGGTGCAATAAAAGGTAAGGACAGCATGCCCCACGGGATAAAATGGTTATCTGAACTAAACGAAATTATCATTGATAAAAAAAGAACTCCACATGCCGCGGAAGATATGGAAACCTATGAGTATGAAAAAGACATTAAGACAGGGGATTTAATATATGATTACCCGAAAGAACCACACACAAGCGCGGCGACAAGATATGCGTTAAACGATATTATAAGAAAACAAATAATTACATGGGGAGGTAAAAAGTGATGCCTAATGATTTAGTCAAAATGATAAAAGAAGATATGAAAAAGAAACAAGGTAAATACGAGGCAAGAAAATATTTTCATTACAAACCAGAGAAAAAACAGATGTCGGAAATAGATGTTGTGGATGCCGATGGAAATGTAAAAACAATAAAATTAGGATCAAGTGCTTTTTTGTATACTAATTATTTTAAAATGTTGGTCAATCAAAAAATTAATTATTTATTAGCCAAAGAACCAACAGTAAAAGAAACTGAGGTAATGTCGATAACTGTAATAACTGACTTGTTAGAAGATTTATTATTGAATGCGGCCTTAGATACGGCCGCATGGGTACATTTTTATGTAAACGAAGAAAATAGACTTGATTGGATTCTTATACATGATAGTGAAATAATACCTCTATATGATAAGTATAATAAAAATATAATAGGTATTATCAGATATTATAAAATCAATGAAGAAGAATTTAAAATAGAAGAATGGAATCTTAAAGGGGTCACTATTACAACAGTTAGGAAAGATAAAATAGTAGATTCTATACATGAAAGTCATTTTGTTGTTGAGACAGTTTTTAATGGTGAACTTGAAAATATGGAAGCTAAAAACCTGCCATTTATACCATTTTTACCTTTGTATAATAATAAGTCTAAAGTTAGCGACATGGACGGAATACATGAGTTATTAGATATGTACAATCAGATTAATAGCGGTTTTGTTGATAATATTAATAGATTTCAGGAAGCAATTATGAAATTAAAAGGTTTTTCAGGTGATAAAGACACGCTAAAAGAAACCATGGATAATTTAAAAACTTATAAAATGGCCGGTATGCCTGAGGATGGCGATATGGAATATATGGCCGTGGAAATTCCGGTCGAAGCTCGAAAAGTTATATTAGATATATTAAAAGAAAACATATTTAAGATTGGTCAAGGATTAGACCCTGACACGCTTGGGGATGGTAACATTACTAATGTTGTAATTAAAAATAGGTATAGTGGTTTGGATATGAAGGCCAACGGGACAGAAAAACAGATAAAATTATTTTATGAAAAATTTGCTAGGTGCTTAACTTTATATTATATGACAAAATATGATGACAAAATTACATGTAACAGGTCAATGTTAATAAATGAAAAAGAATTAATTGAATCCTGTGTTATGTCTATGGGTCTAATTAGTATGGAGACAATAATCGAGCATCACCCATGGCCGACTGATGTACAAAAAGAAATGGAAAAATTAAAAGCTGAAAAAAAAGAAGCAATGGACGAATTTAATAAAAATAACCCTGAAAATAACCACCGATCTAACAAAAATGGTATTAATCAGGACGAAAATGACAAAAAAATTGCATCCTGAGTATTCACATGTTATAATTTAAGTAATTAATAGTTAATTATAATTATCTATTCATAATTTATATAGCATAATTTCGTGAACAAAATCACGGTAAAAAATGATAAAAAAAAATTCGTGTCATACACGGTAAAAATGGAGGAATATAAAATGAGTGACAAAGTTAAATTAAAAATCGGTGATGAATTGTATAACAAAATACTTGAAAAAGGTTTAAAACCTGATGAATTCGACATCGTAAATGATGGGTCTTACATCCCAAAATCCAGATTTAACGAGGTAAATGAGGCTAAAAAATTGAGTGATGAAAAGGTTACAACCTACGAAAAGCAATTAAATGAAACTAAAGACCTTTTAAAAGGTTCTGAAGAATTTAAGAGTAAATATTCAGAGTTGAGCAAAAAATACAAAGATGATTTAGCGTTGAAGGATAAAGCAATTGCCGACACTTCAAAAAAATATCTTGTTGAAGCCGCGTTAATGAAAGAAGGGGCAAAACACAGTGATTTGTTACTGGGTAAAATAAACCTTGATAATTTAACTGTAGAAGGTAATAACGTTTTAGGTTTAACAGATGTTATGAAAGAACTTAAAACAAGTTATAAAGATTTGTTTGTTGAAAAAGTATCAAAAACAAAAACCAATAACAAGGGTGATAATGCAGGCAGTAATCCCCTAGATTTTCAAAATATTATTGATGAAGCTGGTAACAGTGGAGGCGATATTGATTGGGGAGAATATGCCAGTAAATTATAACAAATAATTTATTGAAAGGGTGTTTTAAATGGCTAATAGTGTATCATATGCAGTAGCCTATAGGTCAATGATTGACCGTATTTATAAGGCGGATTCCGTAACTGCAATTTTGGAAGCAGCAGAATCCAGATATAAATTTGCTCCAGAGAATGCACAAACAATTTATTTAAGAAAATTATCGGCACAAGGATTAGGAGATTATAGCAGGTCAGGCGGTTATGTAGCGGGTAATAATACTATCGCATGGGAGGCTCACACATTTGCTATGGATAGGGGTAGAAGTTACAACCTCGACGCTATGGACGCACAGGAAGCGATGACCGGCGCAATGGAATTAATGGCTGAAAACATGAGAACTAACATTGTCCCAGAAATTGATGCCTATAGAATCCATAAAATTTGTAGTTTAGTAAATAGTGGTAGTCCGAACGTATCAGCGGATTTGACTGATGACACAGCGATATCAGCAATTGATACAGGTGTTGAAGCTTTAAACGACTTAGAAGTACCAAAAGAAGGTCGTGTTTTATTTGTATCTAATACAATGCATAGTTTGATGAAACAGTCAGGCGAACATATCAATATTAGATTTAGTCAGCAAAACAACGGTGTTTTAAATAGAAACATCGAGTTATTTGACGAGATGCCATTAATGAAAGTACCAGCAGGTAGATTCTATACAGCTTTTGACTTTTTGGATGGTACCAGTGTTGGTGAAACCGATGGAGGTTTTAGCGCACAATCAGGATCAAAAGTCATTAACTTTATGATTGTACCAATAAGTATAGTCATAGCTGTTATTAGACATATGCCTCAAAAATTGATACCACCTGCACTTAATACTAATGCGGATGCTTGGTTCTTTGCATTCAGATTGTATCATGATTTATTTATACCAGAAAATAAAAGAACAGGTATTTACATTCACTCAAAAGCTTAATACAAGGGGGTTGGTTTTATGATAGATTTGATAATTAAATATTACGCTAAAATAACGGACATGGCATTATCAAACTTAGCCAAAGAAAAAACTTTCCAATGGCGGAAACATTTAACCAACCACAGCTTAATGCAAGCAACAGAATCCCACTATTGGAAATACTCAAAGTCGGAGGAAGCTACAAAGCTGATTACTGACTATAAAAAAGCAATGAACGACATGTATAAAAACGCTAATGTTGAGTATAACAATGCATTAAAAATGTTAAAGGCGACTGATGACCCAGCTTTAAAACAAAAAATATTAAATAATATAGCTGATAATGGATTTCATGGTTTTACTGCAAAAAACGGGGCGCGCTGGAATATAGAAACTTATAGTAATATGTATTCAAGGCATGTTAATAATGAAATGGTAAGATTATCAGTTATTGAGGAAGCAAAAAGACAAGGTAAAAACGTTGTTAAAGTATCCAGTCACGGAACAATATGTGAGTTATGCAAACCTTTTGAGGGTAAAATTCTAACCCTAGCAGAACTGGAAGCCGCCAAAGCTAGAGGGTTATTTCACCCTAATTGTTTACATTTCTTATTATTGGTTGTTGGAGGTATATGATGACAGAAAAAGAACTTAAATCAAAAATGTGGCCTGTTATAGCAACGGAAACACTTTTAAGAAAGTGGAAACGTCGTTTAATTGTGGCTTTGAATAAAGAAGAGAAACAAAGATGTAAATATTATATAAATCTCTATAGTTAGGGGGATAAATATGAATACTGAAAAAGCTAATATTAAGGCCAGTATGGGCGGTTATGGTGTGACAGTAACATCAACAGCCGGTACATATACAGGTATTTATTGCTGTATTGAAGCATTAACAGAATGCGTTGTAACAGCCGAGGGCGTTAATGTTGAAGGAATAACATCCTTGACGCTACCTGAGAACAGGTCAATAGTTGGTGATTTTACATCAATAACCCTAACAAGTGGGACACTCATAATGTATAAGGGAGTGTAAAAAATGTTAGGTTTAGGGATTAGTAGGAGAACAAAAAAAAGTGGCTTAAGTAGTATATTATTGGCTGAATGTGATAATGTAAATGATTTTGATTACATTTATAGCTGTGATAAAACACTGGTTACCAATAATAAATTATTTGGCAATGGTAGTTTACAATTTATCAAAAATAGTGATGTTGCGGGTTATTTTACTTTAGACATTACTAAAAATTTGAACTTATCAAAACATACCAGTCTTAAGTATTCTGTGTATAGTGCAAATAAGTCTAATATTGCAAGTATATCGACTACTTTATTTACCTCGACACCGTATAGTTACGAGCATGCATTTGTTTATTTTGTAGGATGGCAGTTAGTTAATGGTTGGAATACTTTTAATATACCATTTACGGAATTTACAAAGTATGGGGATGAAACATTAAGCACTGTTAAAGCTGTGAGATTTACAGTTAATTTGACAGTAGATAATCAAACCGAAACAGTTAATTTTGATAGAGTTCAAGTGTTGACATAATTATAAATCGAAAATGGTTATAAAATAACTAATTGAAAGGGTGTTTTAAATGGCGGCAAAAACATTAAAAGGAAAATTAGATAGTATTGGATTGGGTCTAAGCTCAATTGCAACAGCTTCCAGTACAATAGCATCAAATGCTGTAGTATTTGATAGTATAATTACAGCACAATCCGAGGCGGTATCCACAATTGGTAGTTCAGCGGTCGTTGTAGATTCAGCAGCTACTATCATGGATAGCGTAGCGACTTTGATTGGTAGTGTTGGAACATTGGTTGGTAGTGTTGGAACATTACAAAGTACTGGTAATAGTTCAGCGGTTAGTATTGGAGTATTAAACTCCACAATAAATTCAAAAGCATCCAGTATTGGCACACAAGCCGGTAGTGTTGGAACACAAGTTGGTAGTGTTGGAACATTGACAAGTACAGCGAATTCAAAAGCTGATAGCGTCGGAGTATTAGGCAGTTCGGCAGTGTCAGCAGCGGCATCCGTTGGTGTATTACAATCCACTGCAAATAGTTTAATTGGTAGTTACGGCACTGCTAACGGTTCAAAAATTACCTCTGTTGGTGTTGTTGGTAGTTCTGCATTATCAGCAGCGGCATCCGTTGGTGTATTGCTATCCACTGGAAATAGTAAAGTAGATTCCGTTGGTGTTTTGGGTTCTACTGGAAATAGTAAAGTAGATTCCGTTGGTGTGTTAACTGGAAGTATAGGTACAGTAGTAGATGCAGCAGCAACAGCGGCAGCATTAAGCACTGCTTTAAGTACCATTGTAAGTAGTTTTGTTATTACAAATTCCAAAGTAGATAGTGTTGGAGTAGTAGCAGCAGGATAATTTTATTTTATTAATTATAAGGAGGTGGTTTTTAATGGTTATTTGTCATATAGCACCATTCGCACCCAATCAGGCGGGGATATATGAGGCCGCCCGTGATATGGCCAAAGCGGATGCCATAAGTGGAAACCAAGTAATTTTTATTGATTCAGGTGTTACGATAAAAGGAGAAAGACAAACCCCTAAAATTGGAGCAATAGATAATAGGGCAGGTTTTAACCTTGTAACTGGTGACCCTGCATTGATTAATGACGCTGATGTTATCATTATGCACACAGGTGCGCCCGACGAGTGGATTGTTAAAAACCAATCCCCATTAATTTGGGTGATACATGGTAGGCCTTTGGCAAGTTTTAGACCAGAACAGGCCGGCGAATTAATAAGTTATAGTTTATATAAAATGGTTGCTGATTGGCCAAGGTCAAAAAAAATGTTATATTTTTGGCCTGAATTTGAGCCACATTGGAAGCATTTATTTAATGGTAAAGATTTAATACTTGATTATCCAGTTATTGACGAAACAAGGTTTAATAATAGCGAAATGGTACATAAATTAGAGAATAAAGGCGAAGTCAATTTTTTAATTTGTGATAGTAGTCGCGAAGATATTGACCTATATGAATTAACAGTTGGTATAATTGCGGCAGCCAAACAAATACAAGGTTTAAAATTCCATTTCTATGGCCATGACCATATTAATCAAAGTGGTTGGGGTTATTTATTTAATACATTGAGAAAGTTAAATGCATTAGGAGATTTAAAACCAAGGGTTAGTCATATGGAACAGGTTTACAGGGGTGTTGATTGTTTAATAAGTCCAAATAGAATAATTACCCGTACGATTGGCGAAGCTTTGTCATGTGGTATTCCTGTAATAAGTCAAAATGGTTGTAAGGTTGCCGATTATACGTGTGACATGGCCGATCCTTTAGATGTAGTGGATGCAATTAAATTATTTAAAGATGATTTTGACAAAGGTATCGACAAAGAAAACATATTAAATCACGCTAAAGTTTTTTCAATGACTAATTATAGTAATATCATGAATAAGGTCTATGATGATTTAACGAGGTGATAATCTATGGGTGTACAAACAAATCAAAGTGGCTGGATAAGACTTCAAGTAACTAACAATATACCGAGCTTTATGAACTTATTGAGGAGAAATCAAACCAATACATTACACGAAATAGGTCGGTTTTGTAAATCGAAAATGGATTATTATGTGGCAGTTGACACAGGTTATTTAAAAAGTCGAAATACTTATCGATTGACGGGTGGGTTACTTGGTAAAAATTTAGTATTATTAAATAATTGTCATTATGCAGTTTATCAAGAATTTGGTACTTATAAAATGAAGGGTACGCCATTTATGAGGCCGGCGGTATATAATCATTTATCGGAAATTCAATCAATAGCGGGGAGGTCGATGGGTGTTGGAATTAACTAATTTGAAATACTACATTAAAGAAAGGTTGGAGCAATTATCCGGCCTTAATGTATATGACGGTGTTGCTAAAGATAACCCGACATTCCCTTATATAGTTTTTAAATTACCATCCGCATCAAATACAATGAGGATGACTCGTACTGACCGCATTCTTGAGATAGATTTTTGGAATGACAGTAATGATGATTCCGCAATACTAGCAGCAAGCCAAATAGTAAGGTTTGGGGATGGTGGTAGTCTATATGGTTTAGATAATAGTTTTCAAAACGAGGCAGAGGGTTTTTATAAATGTTATTGGGATTTTGAAGGGGAAATCCCAGACCCAGAAAAAGAAATATATCATTTTAATCAAAGGTATATATTACAAGTAGGTTAGGAAAGGGGTGTTTTAAATGGTTGGAGTCGGTGACATGACAATTCCTGTTATAAACGACATTATACAAGGTGAATTTAAAGCATATTTAAACTATGGTTTACCAACACAGGTATTAATAGGGGCTACAAATGGCGGGTGTAAACTCGATATTGAGAGAGATATAAAACAAATCCCTATTGATGGGGTATACGGTCATATGCTTGACGCTAATGGTGTACCATTAGTTAGATATACTCGATTGATTGGTAAATTAACATTACAACAACTATATTTAAAATATTTTCATAGAAAAAGGATTTCAGATTGTGAAGATGATACATATAACACATGGGAATCCGGCGATTGGTCAGCAACGGGCGGAACATATGCAGCGGAGACAACTATTGTATTAGAAGGTAGCCAATCCTCTAAATGTACCGCCGATACTTCACAATATGGAATAAAAGAAGTTTTCGCAAGTAGCAAAGATTTAACAGAGTTTGACAACGGCGAAGCAAGCACAACAAGTGATTATATAGGTTTTGGGATTTATATAACTACTCAGGATTTAACGGATTTAGGATCAGCAGATATTAGGGTCAGTTTACATTGTGATGCAGACGAAACAGAAACAAACTTATATTATTATGATGTTGCGGCATCTGCTTTGACTGCTAATCAATGGGTTAGTTTTAAAGTGGCAAAATCCAGCTTTACAGAATCCGGAAGTGGCGACTGGTCAGCAATTACCGGAATATCATTTAAATTAGATGCAGCACCGGATGCCGAGGTTGTTTTTTATGTGGATGCTATTGATTTGATACAAAGTCAAACAAATTCTTCCATAGTAGGTTTAAATGGTGGTAATTTTGATTATACTGATGAAACAACATATAGGCTAATTAAACCAGATATTGAAATTACTAAGTATGATTATTTAGAAAACGTTACATTAGTTGGCCAAAAAATGGATGGTAAAATGGTTAAAATAGTCCTTAAGAATTGTTTAAATGATGGTGGTATTGATACAGCATTAGAAGAGAAAAACGAAGCAATTAATAATACAGTATTTACAAGTCATTACAAACAAGGGGCAGAAACAACATGTCCTATTGAACTTTTTGAGTACGTGTCCTAATGACTTGTTTTTAATTATTACTCACAGACGAATAATAGAAGACCAAGAAAATAAAGGAAGGATGTGTTTTAAATGATTGGTGCTTTTTCAAGTACTATTCCGGAAGCTGGTGATATTTTACTGGGTGAAGGTATTGTATATAAAGATTATGGCGAAGTTAGTCAAGCAGTTATCGGGGCGACCCGTGGAGGTTCAAAGCTACAAATTGAAAAACCAATAAAAGTCGTAGCTTATGATGGAGCATACGGGGAAACCAAAGAAATGAGACGAACAGAATTATATATAATTAGATTAGTAATTAACTTTTTGAAACTAAGTTATACCAATCTAGCATATGGGTTACCAATTACAGTGACAGATGGTAGCGATGCCGACGGAACATATAAAAAAATTACATTTGACTTAGAAATTGCCGCGGCTGATGTATTAACAAATATCACGTTTAAAGGTAAAAAAATGGATGGTAATACTTCATTAATTAAAGTATTGAATGCTCTAAATATAAACCCAATTAGTTTAGAGTTTAAGTCGAAGGATGAAGTTGTTGCCGAAATGACATACACAGGATTTTATTTTGCAGCTACCCCCACAGTACCACCATTGGAAATATGGGATTATGTTGCTTAATTAACCAAATGACACGCTAAAATATTTAAGGTAGATTTTATACCTAGAACTATTTTAAATAGGTTTTAGGTGGTAAAATGCCGAAAGGAGCTATATATAATGAGAAAATTAAAGTTTACTGAGGTTATGCTTGTTAGTAAGATATTAAAAGATATTAATGTCAAATATTATGTTGAATATTTACTTTCAAACAAAATCGAAAAACTGCTTAAAAAAACAGATGTATCACTTGAGGATAAACAAAAAATAATTGCTGTTGATGTAATTGCATTTATCGCCCAAAATATGGCAGATGCCGAAGATAATGTTTATAGATTATTTTCAAGCTATACAGGTGATAAATTAGAGATTGTCAAAGATTATGACTTTGATAAAGTTTTAGAATTATTTGGTGAAATAGTTAAAAATGGTTTACCAAAAGTATTAGGGGATATGATTGACTTTGGCGATGTTAAAAAAAAATTGTCAAGTCTAGCAATGGAAGCATCGGTACAGAACTAGAAAAGCAATTTATACAGAATTCAGCAGAGATTTATATTATTTTTGCTGAATTCTTTACTAACGAACGAATAATCGAACCATTAATGCATATGTATAAAGATTTTAAATATATTGATTATGTTCTTGATTTGGAGTTTAAAGAGGGTTATACACTATATAAACAATGTATCGATAGGATAAACGAAAAGATTGAAAAAGATATCAGAGATAAGTATTACCAAATGTTTTTGATTGAAATACAAAATGGCTATACTGGAAGCTTTGACGATTATTACAAAACAAAGCGTGTAATGGCCGAAAATTACGATATGACATATGATGATAAAATAAGTGAAGAGCAAAGAATTTTAAATAATGTCAATAAGTTAAATGATGACAAATTTATACAAAGAAGGTGAAATGATGATTATTACTTTAAATGAGTGTAAATCATTATTGCAATTAACAACAAATGCCAAAGACTCTTTAATACAAGAACTTATCCCAATTGTAGAACAGGCCATAGTTGACTATTGTAATGATGATTTTATTTTAAGGTCTTTTGATTACATATTATCAAGTGCTATAAAGTTTAATAATTCGGATAACTCTATAGAATTATCTAATATTTATTTAAGTAAGTTAGTGGCTAATGATACGATAAGGGTATTTAAAAGTATGAGAAATGATGGAGCATACACAATAGATAGTGTTAGCACTGATAAATTAATATTAAACTCTATAAATACATTGACCGATGAAGATGAAAACGAAAGTGTTTATATTACCAAAATAAAATATCCTATTCCATTAAAATTTATAGCCGCCCAAATGGTTAATTATAATTTAGAACAAATAAACCATGGTTATATTAAAGAAACAGTTGACGACCATTCGTGGGAGCTAGCAGCATTGACAAATGGTTATCCGGCTAACTTAATGAGTTCATTGAAAACTTATCGTAAACTTATGAGGCCGACTGTATTAAATAGTTATGTAGGATGGTGATTATATGTCAATGGATAAACATTATGTTGATTGTGTGAGGCAAAGAAAAACACAAACATTAAATGATAATGGTAGGCCAATATCCAGTTATATAGATACTAGTATTAGAGGTTATTTGGGGCGACAAACTGACAAAGTTGTTATAGTAGCAGACAAACCAACAATCGAAACACAAATTAAATTTTTTACTAGTGACTGGGAAATACAATATAATGATAGAATTGTTTATGAGGGTAACATATATGAAGTAGTTGGAGAACCAAAAAATACAGACCATAGAAACGACCATATAAAAATAATGGTTAAAAAAATAGCAAATATTAAACAATAGAGGAGGTGTAAACCATGCAAATATTTGACGTTTTTGGTCGCATGAGGATGGAAGGTGTTGAGAACGTAGGCCAGCAAATGGGCGGTTTAGGTAATAAATTATCCAGCATAGGTAAATCTGTTATGGGATTTGGTGCTAAGTTGACCGCTGGTGTATCAGTGCCTTTAGCTGGATTAGCAGTGGCAGGCGTGAAATATAATAGTACTGTCATGGATTTACAAACTAGTTTTAAGGTTTTATTAGGTTCTGAGGAAAAAGCCACAAAATTAACAGCAGAATTAAAAAGAGTCGGAGCAGAAACACCATTCGAAATTACAGGATTAGCAGCAGCAACCAAGACATTATTAGCCTTTGGTATTGGTCAAAAGGATATTATTCCAACAATGACACGCTTAGGGGATGTATCATTAGGCAATGACGCGGCTTTCCAAAGTTTATCCCGCACATTTGGCCAGATATCAGCATTAGGAAAATTACAAGGTGGTGACCTAAATCAATTGATTGGTCAAGGTTGGAATCCACTTAATGAAATTACTGCCCGAACAGGGGAAACCATGGAAGAAGTACGAAAAAGGATGGAAGCTGGAAAGATTTCTATTAAAGAAGTTAACCAAGCCTTAGTTGACGCTACCTCCAAGGGTGGTAAATATTTCGGAGGTATGGCCGAAGGATCAAAAACTTTATCTGGTAAAATATCTACAATGATGGATGTATTTAATGCATTTTTAGGTGAAGCTACAAAACCGCTATTTGATTTTTTACTTGAAAAAGGTGTGCCGATTTTAACTAGTTTGATGGAAAAATTCAGTACATTATCACCTACAGTAAAGACCGTTATCATGGTTATAGGAGGTTTAGGGATAATTATTCCCCCATTAATAACAGGCTTAGGATTATTAGTGGCGATTATTGGCGGAGCTGTCACGGGGATTGGTGCGATAGTTGGTGTTATTGGTACAATTGGCGCACCGGTGTTATTATTAATACCGTTATTGACAGGTTTGGCCGCTGTTTATGGTATTGTTGCCACCGCTATAATTGGAGTATTGACCAAAACAGGCGCACTGCAATGGGCATTTACAAGTATAAAATCCATTGTAATGGCCATAATATCAGTATTTCAGGGTGATTTAACGACAGCATTCGACCTTTTGACTGAAAAATTTGGAATGAGTAAAGAGCAAGCCAATGGTTTTATTGAAAAAGTTGTCGGTGCTAGGGATGCATTATTTAGAGTCGTGACAGTTATAAAAAATGTATCAGCTTTATTAGGTACAATATTCACTGGTAAGAGTCAAGAAATGATTAATTTATTAATGAGTAAGTTTGGTTTTACAGCAAGTGAGGCCAAAAATTTTAGTAATAAAGTGGCAGAACTTAGAGAAAAAATTATCAGAGCAGGGGAAAAATTCAAAGAAATAGCGACCAATCAATTAGCTAACTTTATAACGGCCATTAAAAAAGCCGCCCAATTTGTTTACGACCATAGAAAAGAAATAGCCATGATTATAGAAAAAATAATAGATTTTGGTTTGGCAGTGGGTAAACTTGCTAAAAAGGTCTATACTGACTTTAAAACAATGAAACAAGATATTAAGGATGCTATGGAACAAGGGAAAATGGCAATTGATAAGGTAAAAACAGCATTTGACAAAGTAAAATCCGCTGTAGAAGCAGTTATAAAAGTTTTAAAAATGATAGTATTTCCACAACCTCCAAAATGGTTAATAAATAAGTTATCTGGTTTTGCCGATGGTGTAAGAGATTTTGGCGGGGGCATGGCCTTAGTTGGTGAGCGTGGGCCTGAACTTGTATATTTGCCAAAACATAGTAATGTCTATAGTAATCAAGAAAGTAAGCGGATGTTATCAAATGGCAGAGCATTATCCCCTTCAAACTCAATATCGACTACAAGCAATATAACTAATAATTACACTGTTAACGCTGACTTATCAAAAGTCACTAATTTACAGGATTTGATTAATTTAATTAACAATTTGAAAGGGGAGATATAGATGCCATGGGTTTATTCTAATACAAGTGGGACACCCAGCGGATGGGCGTGGAGTGGTTCAAATACTTATAACCAACATGCAGCTAAAGTCACAATACCAGCCACCGCCGCGATAACTCAATTAAAAGCCTTTGTCGCTGGTTATAATACCGGAGATGTAGCCGCACGGTTAGCCTTATGGAATGTTGGCGGTTCTGCTTTGGCACAATCAGCCAGTTTTACAATGGCGGATGGATCAGCCAGCGCGGGGGGTCAATTTTGGTATACTAAAAGTTTATCAAGTCCGAAATTAGTATCTAGTGGTGATTATTGGGTTGGAGTTTATAGAAATCCTAGTGAAAGTCATGTTTTTGGAACAGCATCGGGCAGTGGAAACGGTTATAGGAAAACTAATACTAGTAGTTGGCCAAGTATTACAACGATGTCAGGTTATAACACGGATACAGATGACGAACCAACAGTCGGAGCATTTTACATTACTGCACCGGACGCGCCGAGTTCTGCCAGTGTAACCCGTGTATCCGATACAAAACAAACAATAGCTTGGACAAATAACAAAGATTCTGACCAGCCATATGATAATTTATATCTGGAAAGATATGATAATGTAACAGGTAGTTATTATGCTAAGGCGACGCTAAGTGGTTCAACTACTTCTTATAGTGATACTACTACAGTATCAAATAGACAATATAGGTATAGAATAAGGGCTAAAAATACAGTCGGTTATAGTTCTTATGCTTATACAGATTATATTAGAACTACACCAAGCAAACCAACAAGCGTAACAGGTACAAGGGTCGGGACGACTGTAAGCGTGACATGGGGAAATCCGGCCGCAAATGAGACAGCATTAACTATACAGCGTAAAACCTCAACAGATAATGTGACATGGGGTGCTTATTCGACATTAAGTTCGGCTTTGGCAGTGAATGCGACAAGTTATACGGATAACAGTCCAGCTAATTATAATAAATATCAAGTTAGGGCGGATTGTACTGACCCGACCTTGCATAGTGATTATGTGGAATCAAATGTAGTGCAGATATTAGCACCGCCGGCAGTGACTAGTAACTTGCAACCTAGTGATTATCAGGGTATAGATATAGCCGAAGCTATACCAATAACATGGCAACATAATTCTGTTGATGGTTCCGACCAAACATATTTTAGTATTAGATTTAGGGAATATGGTGAAGCTTGGAGCTTATACGTAAACAAATTCGAGCAAGCTGAAAGTTATTGTAATGTGTCGACTGCCAGTTTTACAGTCGGTCAATGGGAATATGAGGTTAGAACATGGGGAGCATGTACAACAGGCGGCGAAAGCGGCGACGGTTCAGGATATTACGAGGGTTCAGGTTATGAGCTTGGTAGTTTTACTTTGGCGACTTTACCAAGTGCCTCAATTACACAACCTGGGGTTGATGACTATCCATATAGTTTATTAACCGTAAATTGGGAATATACACAAGATGAAGGTTTTGAGCAAATAGGTTATGTAGTTAAACTATTAGATGAAAATGATAATGTACTTGAAAGTAAAACAGAATCATCCGCGGCGTTAAGCGTAGTATTTAATTATAACTTAGAAAATAATACTAATTATAAAGTGACTGTTGAAGTGCAGGAAGAAAATGGTCTTTGGAGTGAAGCGGCAGAAATCGAGTTTTTAACAGACTTTTATATTCCGCCAATACCAACATTTACAATGGATATTAATAATGATGAAGGTAGTATAGTCATTGATATAACTAATCCTACACCGGAAGGTGACGAAGTTGACACGGTATACAATCAATTATATAGAAGTGTTGATGGTGGTGTAAGTTATACTTTAGCGATTGACGAAATACCACCAAATACAGCAGTTACCGACTATATACCGTTAGTTGGCGGTACAACGTATTATTACGTGGTAGCAGTGTCAGCGATTCCAAGTACTACATCAAGCGAAATAGACAACGAAACAATATCATTAACAGGCAGGTATTTTTTAAATGCGGGGTCGGGATTTGAAACTTATATAAATTTACGTGGTGATACTTCATTTAGTGAGAAATTAGGTAATGAAACCATATTAAAATCATATGAGGGTAGGCAATATCCTGTTAAATATGAAAATAACAAACTAAACCAAACTATTGATTTTAGTTGTGATTTACCACATTCAGACTATGATACTATGAAAAATATATTAGAGCAGACAGGGGAAAAATGGTATAGAGATTATAAGGGTAGATGGTTTAGTTGTAATATATCTAATGGAACATTAAATAAAAAAGATAATGGAGCTTATCAATTCAATTGTACACTTATTAGGGTCGAAAGTGAGGGATAACAATGGGGCAAAGATACACACATGATTATAATATTACGTTAGGTTCAAATGATGGATTTGTTAATCATACAACAAGCACGTTTGTAAATGACGATTTATCATTAATATTATATTGGAATTTTTGGGACGATGACGGATTTTGTGATTGGTTCATTAATTTTGATACTATTGGAATCCCTAAAAATTCTAGGATCATTAGTGCCACGCTAAGACTTAACGCTTATAGGGTCGAAAATGGGTATGTAGAATCCGAGTTAAAAGCGTCATTAGGTGGTGATGTACCGACGGATTATGCTTCATTTGCGGCATTAATAGGGACAGAAAATTATACAAATATAAACCTCGACCCTAATCTTGCTGAACAAATTATATTTTATAATGTAACCGATATTGTCCAAGAAAAAATTAATCAGGTCGATTGGGTCGAAGGAAACGACATCATATTTTTTACTGAAAATACTAATGGTGAAACTGTTGATAGTGGTGTTGATTGGGATACATTTGAATATAATCCAATTGCTAAGTTAACAATATCTTTTGAACCACCTGAAAAAGTATCTATTGAGGATGTTTTAATAGGTTCTAGGATTGAAATATTTAAGTATGAAAGGTTGACATTACAAGGTGGTTTGTATAAACATTATGAATGGTTAGATGACTACATTGAGACTGGAAATGTAAAAATAGATTTTACACGGGATGTAATTGGGTCAGCTAGTTTTACAATGTTAGAATATGAAGATATGAATTATATTACAGACTTAATTCGACCATGGTATAGCGTGTTGTATGATGGGATAGAATATAATTTCCCTATTGGTACATATATGTTATTAACACCGGAAAGGGTCAGTGATGGAAAATCTATAACGAGAACTATACAAGCCTATGATTTATTGTATGCATTAGAGCAAGATAAAACCACAGAATCATCATATTATGAAGCAGGTGAAACAGTAACCGACATAATTAAAGATTTATTAGATAGTGTTGGTGATTGGGTGCAATATTCTATCCCCGATAGTACTGAGGTATTAAGTGAAAATATGACCTATGAGCTAGGTAAATCAAAATTATTTATAATAAACTCATTATTAAATACTATTAATTATTACCCATTGTGGGCGACTGGTAATGGCATATATAGGTCAATACCTTGGTCAGATAATCAAAGTGTTATATGGACATTTGAAGATAATGAAAATAGTTTATATGAAAGTGGTATAACTCATAATATAGATTATTCAGATATTTACAATAAAGTTGTTGTTATAGCCGGACAGTTAGTAATTGATACTGAACCATTAATAAAAGTTTGGACATTTGAAGATGAAGGTCTTGAGGATCATCCATTATCATATACTTCCATTGGTAGATATATTGTTAAAAGGTTTGATAGTGAGGCAGTTAGTCAGGATTATGTTGACGCTAGAGCGCGCCGCGAACTACTAAAGATGTTAGAGTTTAATGAAGCAGTTAATTACAATCATGCATTTGTAACCGGAAGATTTACAGACGGTATACCATATCAAGGGGATTGTTTCGCTTTTAAAAATACATTATTAGATATAGATACCATTTATAAAATACAAAGCCAGTCATGGGATTTAAAGGTCGGAAGTATGGTAAATTCGTTAATAAGGAGGATTACAAATGTCTAATTTATTTTACGAAAAAATTAAAAGTAAGATATTAAATGTTAAGTATGAAAAACAAATATTAATAGGCACAGTTACACAAGTAAATCCGTTGTTTGTGACTCTAGTACCAGACGATACACCAATCCCAGTAATATCAACAGCCGGTTTGATTGGTTTGAAAATAGGGTCTAGGGTGTTACTAAATAAATTATTTAACAAATACATTGCCATTGCTATTATTGGAAATCCTGCACTAAGATTGATAACTATGGATGCTGTGTATTTAACAAGTACAACAATGACTGATACAGACCTTGTTTATAGTTTTGAAGCGGATTCAATATATAGTGTGCATTTAACACTTGGAGCTAATGGCAGCAATAACAACGGTATTAAATTAGATTGGGCAGAAACAGGCACAATCCCCAGTAATCAAGTTCGACGGACTGTGGGTCAAGCCTTTGGTCAAACAGATAGGACAAATTCAAATGTTACGGTGCAGCAATCATATTTAACCAGTGATATAGCATATGGCTGTGCATCGTCAAATAGTATACAGGAATTTTATAAATTAGTAACTACAACAGCCGGAACAATGACATTAAGAGCAGCCAAACAAGCCAATACAGATTCAGGAACAGACACGGTAATTAGTGCAACAAGTTATGCAACAGTTTTAAAAATTGGTTGATTGTGATATAATATTAAAGTCGAATTTATTTTTGATGTATGTAATTGACTCGTAACGTATCAAAACAAAACCCTCTAAAACGGGGGTTATTTTTTTTTATCGATTTTGACAAGTAGTATAAAGTAGTATATAATTTAAAAAAATAGTAAAAAGGTGGTTTTAAAATGGTTGTATTTTATTACACCGTTGACCAGATAGCCGATAAACTAAACTTAAACCAAGAAACAATTAGGCGAAAGTTAAGAAAGGGGGATATTATAGGTCAAAGGTATGGCCGCGAATGGCGGATAACTGAAAGAAACTTACGAGACACTTTAAAATTATGGGGTTCACATATTAACCAAATTAATAATAAATTAAAATTAGATGATAAGAACCCGCGGGTCTTAAGGAAATTAAAAGGTCAAAAACAAAAATTAATTGATAGATTGGAGGGTAACTGTGAAATTAAAATGTGATGCAGGATGCAAAAAAGAGTTTATACTCAATAACCAGTATACTTATTATACCGAAAAGGTCGAAGATTTAACAGAATTATTTTATAAATGTCCTAAATGTGGATTCCCTTATCATGTAGTATTTGAGAATGATAAAACTTTAGACCTATATAAACAAATTGTGGCTGAGAGAAATAATTTATCGACACTTAGGGAAATATGGGAAATAAACAAGTCAAATGAAAAAATAAAAAAATTAGTTACTCAGAGAAAAATATTATTAAATGGGGTGCAGAAATATGCAGGATCAAAAAACATTAAAAATATCACGGAAAGAAATATTAAAATATCAGATAAAAAACCAGATTAAAAGATTTTTTGTTGAAATTATATTTAAAAGAATAATACCAACATTACTATTTTTGACTTTAATGTTATATTTATATTCATGGGATAAGCATATAACCATGGAAGCAGGCTTTTTAAAATTATGGGATGAACTTTTTCACCCTATAATAAAATGTTTATACAACGTATTTTTAAAAGATTTAATAAAAAATGGAGGATTCAAGTAATGAAACACTATATATTAGACAACAAAGTAAAAAGCATAATAACAATTGGTATATTATTATTAACTACAATATTGAGTATTACGGGTTATATGGATGATTTTTTGTTAGGTATTGGCGCATTATTACTTATGATTTTAACTATTATTATACCCATACTATTAACATTATTAGGTATAGTTCTTTATTGCTTACCTTCAATAATTGCAAAAATAAGAAATCATAATAATTTATCGGCTGTGATATTAGTTAATTTATTATTGGGTTGGTCTATATTAGGTTGGATAATTTCTTTAATTTGGAGTTTTACAGACAATACCAATAAGTAGTATAATTAAAAATAAATGGAGGAATCAAGCAATGAAAAAATTAATTAGTTTAATATTGATAATGATGTTTGTATTTATGATTGGTGCTATAGTTCACGCTGAGACAGAAACGACCTATACATTAAATAAAGTCGAAGTAACTAAAATTGCTAAATATAAGAAAGTGGAAATAAATATCAATGATGAATATGTCGAATCTAATCAATACGAGAATTTTATTGAATATGCTAACATTTTAAAAGTTTGGTTTGATGGAAACCAGCCATTAACTATTAACAACGATGAATGTAAAATTAAAATTCGTGTATGGTTATGGGGATATTTAACACCCCAAACATTATACACAAAAATTGAAAGTTTACAAGCTGGTGAAAACAATATATCATTTCTTAAAGTTAAAACTAATCTAAGGTCTGGTATAGATACCACGCTAATAGAAGGTTATTTTATAATCAATGGTGTAGAAAATGAAGTCAGTGAAACACCAAGCGAAACACCAAGCGAAACACCAACAAGCACAGGTATAGAACCAACACCAAGTACATCAATAGACCCGTCACCATCAATTGAACCATCTGTTGAACCGTCTGTTGAACCGTCTGTTGAACCATCAATTGAACCATCTGTTGAACCAGAAAATAATATTGTATTAGCAGCTAAAGAACTGCCAAAGACTGGGGAAACTGACCCGTACTTATTTATAATTGTTGGTTTGATGTTAGCAGGAATAGGGATTTTTGGAATTATAAAATTTAAGCAGTTAAGTAAACAAAAATAAGTTAAATATAAAAAAAAAGACCTTGTTACTAGGTCTTTTTTATATGTGCTTTTATTTCGTCTAAATTTAATGTTTTAGGGGCTTCAAAATTGCAATGGTAATTTATATCTGTATCATCTGGTATGCTCCATATAGTGGCTTTATCTTTTAAAATTTCGATATATCCATCATAGTTATCAATCAAGTTTATATCCTCAGAACATTTAAAAATGAATTTTCTATTAACTCTTTCGGTTTTGTTGTTCCAACATTCAAAAGTATTTAAGTCTTTTAGAACCTGGATGAAATCTTTACATTTTTTCCAACCTTTTTTTAAATATCCTGTATGTTTATCAAATAGGTCAATATCAAAAATTATGAATGTATTGGCAGGGTTTAAGCTGAACCCCTTACAATATGTACTATTTTGTATTTGTGTCATATTGTAGTGTACTAATGGTTCAATTGGTTCTCCATCAATATAGCTATTGGCTTTATTATTTCCTTTATAACCTACCAGACCTATCATTTTTGATCCTGCTATATCATCATTTTTAAATAAACCAGTCAATTGTCTTTTAATTTTACGTTTTAGTTTGTTATTTTCCTCAACATCATCTGTTAGCGTGTCTTTATAGTATGGTAAATTCTTATTTTCAGAGTTAACAAAAGTAAAATCCATGATTTTGGCCTCAACTATTTCGGCATAATATTTATATAAATCCTCGTCGGCATCCTCAATATTGTCTGTGAAATACATCGATTCCCCATTTATACTTAATATTTCAGGTTTTTTAGTTGTCTTGATAGCTATTTGACCCTTATCTTGAGTAGTAAAGTAATATGCTTTTTCCTCCAAGTCAAT
>Ga0265297_10002145_pt1 | contig 41734 bp, 45 predicted proteins | sample Munlanlwell13791_FD_192502 | JGI IMG/M metagenome (GOLD analysis project Ga0265297, IMG submission 192502) | Leachate microbial communities from a municipal landfill in Southern Ontario, Canada - Leachate well 137-91 | ecosystem: Engineered > Solid waste > Landfill > Unclassified | place... | reverse complement strand
ATCCGCGGTATTTCAAATAACGCCGCATGAGGTCAAAGACATAAAGGCTGCGGGCATGGCCGATGTGGCTGTCGTCATAGACCGTGACCCCGCAGGTATAGACATTGGCCTGTTGAGGGACGAGCGGAATGAATTCTTCTTTTTTGCGCGTAAGGGAATTATATATGTGGATGGACATTAAAAGCTATTTCTGCTCCAGCTGCTTAATTCTCTTTTCCAATTCATCGATGGTTTCCATAATCGGGTCCAGCACGTGGCTGTGGTCGAGGCTCGTGTCTATCTTCTTGCCGTCCTGCTTGGTAATCCTGCCCGGCACGCCCACCACGGTGGAATTCGGAGGGACGTCCTTGACTACCACGGCATTGGCACCGATGTATGAATTCTCTCCGATGGTAATATTCCCCAGGACCTTGGCCCCGGCTCCGATAACTACGTTGTCCCCAATGCTCGGGTGGCGTTTCCCTTTCTCTATGCCGGTGCCGCCAAGGGTTACCCCCTGATACAAGAGCACGTTATTGCCGATGACGGCGGTCTCTCCTACCACAACGCCCATGCCGTGGTCGATAAAAACCCCGTTGCCGATTTTGGCTCCAGGGTGTATCTCGATACCCGTCGTCCAGCGCGAGACCTGACTGATGAGGCGGGCGAGGAAATAAAGGCGTGCGTTATAGAAAAAATGCGCGATGCGGTAATCGATGATTGCTGCCAGGCCGTGATAAAGAAAGACTATCTCGAAAGGTCCCTTGCTTGCCGGGTCCTTTCTGCGCACCGACTCTACCTCGTGGCGGAAAAACAAAAGCACAAAAATCAACTTCAGCGCCAGAAACGCTAAGATTAGCAAAATTATTCCCAGCAATAACCGCACCATCTATTCCCCCTTTGACAGCATTGCGACAGCGTAGGCGGCAATCGCTCTCCCTTTACCGATGTCGCCTGTCTTCTCATTGGTCTTTGATTTAATGTTAACGCACTCCTCGCATATATCCAATATCTTAGCCAGGGACTGGCGTATCTGCTTCTTAAACGGAGCGAGCTTCGGCTCCTCGGCAAGCACTACCGCGTCGACATTGTTAACCGCAAACCCCTTGGCCTTCACCAAAACGCACACCTCTTTAAGAAGCGTAACGCTGGAGATGCCGCTATAGCGTGGATCGGTATCCGGGAATAACTCGCCGATATCCGCTTCCCCTGCGGCGCCAAGCAACGCATCAGATACAGCATGCAGCAGGGCATCGGCATCAGAGTGCCCGATAAGCCCCTTCTTAAAAGGTATTTCAAGCCCCCCCAAAAACAGTTTGCGCCCGCGGCCTAAACGGTGCATATCATAACCTAAGCCGATGCGGTAATCCATATCCCTAAATTAACCCCCTGCAATGGCAGCGGCAACCCGGATATCCTCCGGAGAGGTAATCTTGATATTGCGGGAAGACCCATCCACTATCTTGACCTCTGCGCCGAGCTTCTCTACCAGCATCGCGTCATCAGTTACCTCATCCCCTCTGCCGAAGGTGCTGAAAGATTCTAAAAACAGGGCTCTTCGGAAAACCTGAGGCGTCTGGATCTCCCAGAGGCCCTTACGGGAAACAGTCCTTTCTACTAAGCGGCTCCTCCCCGAGGTTTTCTTCAGAGTGGACTTCACGGGGATCCCTAAAACGCTGGCCCCGCACTTTGCGGCTTCCCTGATAAGGCTGCTGATAAGGCGTTTCTCGATAAAAGGACGCGCAGCATCATGGATAAGAACCAAACCCGTGTTTTTGCCCAAATGCCTTAAGCCGCAGGATACGGAATCCTGCCTCCTTACCCCTCCCAGCGTCACTATCCTGACCTTGGCAAGACGGTATTCTTTTATTAAAGCAGTTATTGCCTTACGGTTATTTCTGTTGGCAACAACAATTATTTCGGCTATCTCAGGATGGCTGTTTAATTTTTCAAGCGAGTAGATAATTATCGGTTTATCCTTGATTCTTACCAGGGGTTTGGATAGCCCTGATTTTAATCTCGAGCCCCTTCCCGCTGCAAGAACAATGGCTGAGACACGCATAATATTACCTTGCCAATTTTGTAAAGATCATCCTGCCTGCCGGAGTCTGCAGGACGGAAGTCACCACTGCCTTGACCTCATGGTTTATAAAGCGCCGCGCCTCCTCTACCACAATCATGGTCCCGTCCTCAAGATAACCCACTGCCTGGTTATGCTCCTTGCCTTCCTTGATAAGCTTAACCTCCAGCACCTCTCCCGGGAAAACCACGGGCTTTAAGGCATTGGCCAGTTCGTTGATGTTTAAGACCTTCACCCCCTGCAAGGTCGCCACGCGGTTAAGGTTAAAATCCACGGTGAGAACCTTGGATTCCAGGAGCTTCGCGAGCTTCACGAGCTTAGCGTCAACCTCCGGGGTATCGGCGAATTCCTCTTCATTAAGGGCGATGTCAATACCGGGTTGGGACTGCAGGGTATGCAGGATCTCCAGACCCCTTCTGCCGCGCTGCCTCTTGATAGGGTCGGTGGAATCGGCGATCTGCTGCAATTCCTTTAAGACGAAACGGGGTATGACAATCTTGCCTTCCAGGAATTTGGTTTTGCAGATATCAAGTATCCTGCCGTCAATAATAACGCTGGTATCCAGGACAGAGACCTCGGCGAGCTGGTCCTGGCGGCGCAGCCTGATGTAAGGGATAATGATATTGAACTCATCCTTGCCGCGCAGTGCAATCACCATACCCAGGTAACAAAAAACCAGGGTCATGATCGTCCTGATATTGTTCATTTGGGACACGGGTATGGAGAAAAGCGTCAGGGCGTCCGCCACCAGTTTAGACATAATCAGACCCAGGATAAGGCCGAATACGCCGCTGGAGAGCCCTCTCAGCGAAATCTTATGCACCCCCAGCTCCAGGAGGATAAGGATGACGCCGCAGACGAATCCTACCAATGCCCCCCATAAACCTAGCTGCGGGTAAGACTCCAACATGCTATAACCGATAACCGTAGCGGTAATAAGAAAAAGAAAACGCAATAATATGAGAACCATGTTACCTCCTTAAGGCGAATTCCAGGGCCTCCGCCAGACGCGAGGCCGGGGTTAATTCCATCACACCCTTTCTGCTGCCTATATCACGGTAGTTATTCCTGGGGAGTATGCAGTGGCGAAAACCAAGCTTCTCTGCCTCGTTTATCCGCAGGTTAATCTGCGAGACACTGCGGATTTCGCCTCCTAAGCCCACCTCCCCCAATAATATCATATCGCTTGCCACTGCCTTCTCCTGGAACGCCGAGGCCACTGCTGCCGCTACTGCCAGGTCCGCGGCAGGATCATCCACCTCAATGCCCCCTACCACATTAACAAATATATCCTCCGCCTCAAGCGCCAGCCCCATCCTCTTCTCCAACACTGCCACCAACAGCGCAAGGCGGTTGTAATCAAACCCCTGGGCGCGCCTGCGTGCATACCCGAAATTGGTCTTGCTGGCCAGGGCCTGTATCTCAACTAATAAGGGGCGGCTTCCTTCTATTATCGGCACCACCACTGAACCGGAAGTATCCCTGGAGCGCTCGGATAAAAATATCTCCGAGGGGTTATCCACTTCTTTCAAGCCGCTTGCCTCCATCTGGAAAACCCCTATCTCGTTGGTAGAGCCGAACCTGTTCTTGACTGCCCTAAGCATCCGGTAGATAGAGAACCTGTCCCCTTCAAAATAAAGCACGGTATCCACGATGTGCTCCAGGACGCGCGGCCCGGCAAGCGTGCCTTCCTTGGTAACGTGGCCGATAATGAATACCGGGGTGGCGCTGGTCTTGGCCAGCTGCGTAAGGATACCGGCGCATTCCCTGACCTGGCTGACGCTGCCGGGCGAAGAACTGATGCCCGGCTCAAAAATCACCTGGATGGAATCTATCACTACCGCAGCCGGCTTAATCTTGTTTACGTATTCGACGATTAAAGAAAGGTCCGTTTGATTTACGATATAAAGCTCGCCGTCATTGCCCGCGCCGAGGCGCCTCGCCCGGAGCTTGGTCTGCGCTACCGATTCCTCGCCGCTTACGTAAAGAACGGACAACCCCTGCTTCGTAAGCTGGTTGGAGACCTGAAGTGAAATGGTAGACTTTCCTATCCCGGGGTCTCCGCCTATCAAAACTACCGAACCCGGAACAATGCCTCCGCCTAAAACGCGGTCGAGCTCCGATATCCCTGTCTTGATGCGGTTGTCTTCTTTAAACTCAACGTCTTTAAGCAGAACCGGCTCATCCTTGTAAATGGCGGCTCTCTCCTTGCCTTTCCTGGAAGGCACGGAGTAATCCTCCTCTACGAATGAATTCCAATGGTCGCAGTCCGGACACCTCCCCAGCCATTTCGGTGATTGATAACCGCAGCTTTGACAGGTAAATACGGTTTTGGTCTTAACGCCCATAAGCTATTTGCTCTTCCAGAATAACTTCCAGGGATGCTTGCGCAGGTCGCTGCTCATCGCCTCTAAGTTATTGTAAACGGTATCATCGTAAATAAGCTTACCTACGGTCCCCCTTTCGCTCTTGATTGCGGAAAGGGCATCATTAACCTGGTCCAGTATGCTCTTGGTCATCTTTTCCAGGTAATGCATCGGCACGGGGTCGTTGCCGGCCATGGCCTGACCCGCCTCCAGGAACCTCTCGGTGTCCTCGCCAGGCAGTATCTCGATGTATTTCTCGCCCAACAGGCCCAGCGTATTAACCCAGATAGTGGAATCAATGGGAATATCTATCTCGTCTTTTACCCAGGCTGTTATCTCTACCTTGGCGTGTCCGTCCTGGGACTTGATAAAACTTATGGACTTCACCTGCCCTACATCTACGCCGGAAAACCTTACCGGCGCACCGAGTTTGACGCCGTTTATGAAATTAAAAATAAACTTCACCTTGTACCCGGAGGACCAGGTCTTAAACCCTCCTATGGAAAGAATAAACACCATTAAAATTACCAGACCTATAAAAACAAAGACACCTACCTTCAATTCCATCTTAGATCTTCCGAATATCATCTTATTCCTCCGCGTGGGTTATCTTGGGACACTCCAGTCTCTGGGTTTTATCTCTGACAGTAGGCAGCTCCAGGGTCTCGGTAATCGGACCCTGGGCAAAGCCGTTAACAAACTGGTGCACTACGGGATGATTGCTGTTTTGGATTTCCTCGGGGGTACCCTCGGCGATAATCCTGCCCTGATAAAGCATCGCCACCCTGTCGGCAATCTTATAGGCGCTCTTCATGTCGTGGGTAACCACGATGGAGATCACCTTTAATTTATCGTGCAACTCCTTGATAAGCTCGTTGATGCTGTCTGCGGTGATGGGGTCAACCCCGGTGGTCGGCTCGTCGTAGAGGATAATCTGGGGCTTTATGCAGAGCGCCCGCGCCAGTGATACGCGCTTCTTCATCCCGCCGCTTAATTCCGACGGCATGATATTCTCTATTCCCGAGAGACCCACCATGCTCAAGGCCTCCTCCACCCTCTCCCATAATTCGCAATCTTGAAGATGTTGATGTTCAATCAACCCAAACCCTACGTTTTCCCCTACGGTCAAGGAATCAAAAAGCGCGCCCCCCTGGAATACCAGCCCCATCCTGAGGCGCAAGGCATTGAGTTCCTTTTCGCTCATGGCGGCGATATCCCTGCCGTTGATAATTACCTTTCCGCTGTCGGGCTTTAATATACCCTCGATGTGCTTTAACAAAACGCTCTTTCCGCATCCGGAACGACCGATAATGACATAGGTCTTGCCTTCGGGGATGGTAAGGCTGGCCCTGTTTAAAACCTTGAGCTTATTAAAACTCTTGCAAAGATCTACTATCTCTATCATAGTTTCTTTTTAAGGAAAGATAAAATAAAAGAAGGCCGTAAACAGACAGTCTGCGGCGATAATCAATATAAAAGAAGCCACTACTGCCTGCCGGGTGGCCTTGCCGACCCCCTCGGCTCCTCCCTCAACGTTAAATCCTTCGTAGCAGCTTACTAATGCTATAATCATTCCAAAAAACACGGTCTTGATAAGGCCGCTAAAGAGGTCCTTATACCATAAGGACTCAGTGGTAATCTTAAGGTACATGCTGGAAGAAATACCCATACGGTAGACGCAGATAGCGTAGCCTCCGAATATACCTACGATATTGGCGTAAAGCGTCAGGATAGGCAGCATCAGCGTCAAGGCCAGGAAACGCGGCACCACCAAGTACTTGATGGGATTGGTAGCAAATGCCTCCAGGGCGTCTATCTGTTCGGTTACCTGCATCGAGCCTATCTCGGCGGTGATGGAAGCGCCCACCCTGCCTGCCACCACCAGGGACGTGATCACCGGCCCCAACTCCCTTACCAGAGAAAGGGCGACGATGCTGGCAATATACATCTCCGAACCCAGCCGCTGCATCAGCACCGCGGTCTGCAGGGCGAGTATCATCCCGATAAAGAGCCCTATCAGGCTGATGATCGGAAGGCTATCATATCCGGTCTTCTTGGCCTGCTCGAGTATGCGTTCTTTTTTGTAAGGAGGCGCGAATGTCCAGTAAATGGTCTGGCCAGCGAGGTTGCTTAACCCACCGAAGAAATAGAAAAAGGAAATTACCTTCCTGCCGAAATTCGTAAAAAATCTCTCCAGTATCATTCGAAGATAAGCTCCTCGTTCTTACGCATGATCTTTACCGCGGCGTTAGGCTTGAATTTCTTGGAGATGATATCCGACGCCAGCGGGTCCTCCAGGTAACGTTGGATTACCCTCTTTAAGGGCCGGGCTCCGAATACGGGGTCAAACCCTTTCTCGATCAAGAGCTCCTTGGCTTCGCTGCTTACCTCAAGGATAATGCCCTGCTCTTTTAACCTCTCCGAGACATAACCTATCTCGATATCGATGATGCGCTCGAGGTCTTCCTTAACGAGCGGCCTGAACACGATGATATCGTCTACGCGGTTCAAGAACTCAGGCTTAAAGGTGCGCTTGACCTCCTCCATCAGTTTATCCTTCATGTCCTGGTAGGTAACTTCTTCCTTCTGGGCCTTAAAACCGAGCGAACTGCTCTTGCGGATGAGCTCCGCGCCGACATTGGAGGTCATAATCACGATGCTGTTTCTAAAATCAACCTTTCTGCCGAAGCTATCCGTTAGGCGTCCGTCCTCAAAAACCTGCAATAGCAGGTTAAAGACATCGGGATGGGCCTTCTCTATCTCATCTAGCAGTATCACCGAATAGGGCCGGCGACGCACCTTTTCCGTAAGCTGCCCCCCCTCCTCGTATCCGACATAACCGGGAGGAGCACCTACCAGGCGCGAGACGTTAAACTTCTCCATATATTCGGACATATCCAGCTGCAGAAGCGCGTCCTCGTCCCCGAACATGAACTCTGCCAGGGCGCGCGCCAAAAGGGTCTTACCAACCCCCGTGGGCCCCAGGAATATAAATGAACCGATCGGGCGGCGGGGATCTTTGATGCCGGCGCGCGACCTGCGCACCGCATGGGCAATGGCGTCAATCGCCTCGTTCTGACCGACCACGCGCTTGTGCAACTCCTCCTCGATCTTTAAAAGCTTCTCCCCTTCCTTCTCTTCCAATCTGAAAATCGGTATGCCCGTCCACTGCGCCACGATCTTGGCGATATCCTCCTCGGTCACCTCAGGACGCATCTTATCCTTGGCCTGGGTCCATTCGCGGTTGAGCTGCTCTAATTCCTGGCGCGCCTGGCGTTCCTGGTCGCGAAGCGATGCGGCTTTCTCGAAATCCTGGGATTTGATGTAAGCCTCCTTCTCCTTTCTTAGAGACTCGACCTTCTCTTCCAGCTTTTTAATATCCGGAGGCACGATCAGGACGTTGAGCCTGGCGCGCGAGCCGGTCTCGTCGATAAGGTCAATGGCCTTGTCCGGAAGAAACCTGCCGGAGATGTAGCGGTCGGATAATTTAGCTGCCGCCTCAAGGGCGCCGTCGGTAAAACTCACCCGGTGGTGCGCCTCGTACTTATCGCGCAGGCCTTTAAGTATATCAATGGTCTGGTCAACCGAGGGCGGCTCCACCATAATGGTCTGAAATCTTCTCTCCAGCGCCGCATCCTTCTCGATGTATTTGCGGTATTCGTCAAGGGTGGTAGCGCCGATGCACTGGATTTCACCGCGCGATAGGGCCGGCTTTAAGATGTTAGAGGCGTCAATGGCCCCCTCTGCCGCTCCTGCGCCAACCAAAGTATGTAACTCATCGATAAAGATAATCACATCCTGGGAGCGCTTGATCTCTTCCATCACCGCCTTGATGCGCTCTTCGAACTGGCCGCGGTATTTGGTGCCCGCAACCATCAATGCCAGGTCCAGCACTACTAACCGTTTGTTGCGCAGAACCTCCGGGACATTGCCGTTGACAATAGCCTGAGCCAATCCTTCAACGATTGCGGTCTTGCCTACTCCGGCCTCACCCAACAAAACGGGATTATTTTTGGTGCGGCGGCTTAAGATCTGTATCACGCGCTCGATTTCGTTGCACCGGTCGATTACCGGATCCAGCTTATTCTCCTTGGCCAGAAAAGTTAGGTCCCTTCCGAAGGCGTCCAACGCCGGGGTCTTGGTCTTGGCAGGAGTGCCTGTGCCTAATTCCGGCACTGCCGAACCTAATAATTCCATTACCTCGTTCCTGACGGTATTCAGGTCCATCCCGAGGTTAAGAAGAACCTGCGAGGCCACGCCTTCCCCTTCGCGGATTAACCCTAAAAGGAGATGCTCGGTGCCGATATAATTATGCCCCAGCGAACGCGCCTCTTCTGCTGCCAATTCCAGCGCCTTCTTGGCGCGCGGGGTAAACGGTATATCCCCGATAATCTGGGTGCTGGGGCCGGGCTGCACTAATTTCTCAATCTCCAACCGTATCTTCTCTAAGGAAACCCCCATCTTCTGCAATACCGTGGCGGCCACGCCTTCCCCCTCGCGGATTAACCCCAAAAGGATATGCTCGGTTCCGATGTAATCGTGATTGAAGCGCCGCGCCTCCTCCTTGGCTAAAATGACGACTTTTCTGGCCCTCTCTGTAAACCTGTTAAACATCTGTCCTCCTCATCGTGATATTAAAGCTTCAGTTTATTACGGATAATCTCCGCCCGCTTGATATCGCGTTCCTGGGCGGATAACTTGTTGTTCTCAATCTTCTGCAGGTGCGCCGGCTGCGTGATAATAAAGAGTTCGTTTAAGCTGCGGCGGTCGATATCCTTAAGCATCCCCAGGTCCAGTCCCAACCTGACCATCGAAAGCAACTCTATGGTCTCCTGGCTTGAGATTATCCGCGCGTTCTTGAGTATCCCGAAACTGCGGCTGATGCGGTCCTCCAGGAACGCACGGCTGCGCGAAAGCAAAGACTGCCGCGCCTGATTCTCTTGTTCGATAATCTGGCGGATGAGCCCGTTTAGATTCTCCAGGATGTCTCCTTCGCTGATGCCTAAAGATACCTGGTTGGAGATCTGAAAGAAATTGCCGCTGGCCTGGGTGCCTTCGCCGTATAGGCCGCGGCTGGTAAAGCTCAGCTTCGATATCGCAGCCAATACCCGGCTGATCTGGTTGGACATCACCAGGGCCGGCAGGTGCAGCATCACTGACCCGCGCATGCCGGTACCGGTGTTGGTAGGGCATGCAGTAAGGTACCCTAAATCGGGGGAAAACGCAAAACGCACCTCCTTGGAAAGGGCGTCGTCGATAGTATTAATAATATCCCACGCCTCAAAAAGATTAAAACCGGACTGCATCACCTGGATTCTAAGATGGTCCTCCTCGTTGACCATAATGGAAATAATCTCCTTATCGTCAACAACCACCGCCTTGCCCTCCTTCTTCTGGGCATGCTCGTGAGACATCAGGTGCCTTTCCACCAGGAACTGTATATCCAGCGCATCAAGGCTAATCAACTCTAATACCGAAGTGTTCTTGAGATAATCGACCTTGGATACGGCTTCCTCAACATTCTCTAAGACCTCCTGGCTTTGCTTTTTGTTAGCCCAGTGCGGAAACGGCACCTTATGGAGATTACGCGCCAGCCGGATGCGGCTGGATATGACAATATCGGAATTAGGGCCGCTGCCCTTAAGCCACTCGCTTGTATTCTTCAAAAGCTCATTCAGCTGCACTCTTGTCCCCCTTATCAGCCAACGGCTGTTCTCTCTCCAGCTCGCGTATCTGGTCGCGCAGCCTGGCCGCCTCTTCAAAGGCCTCGCTTTCAATGGCGCGCTGCAGTTTCTCCTTCAAGGCAGCAACATCGGAAACCTTCTCTTTCTTTTTCTGCGGCTTGACAATCCCAAGCGGAGACTTCCCGATATGCTGGGTCGCGCCGTGAATCCTTTTTAAAAGCGGAATCAGGTATTTGCTGAAAGCGGCATAACAGTCTCCGCAACCGAGCCTGCCGATCTTGCGGAAGTCTGCGTAAGTAAGACCGCAATTAGGGCACTTGAGCGTCAACCCTTCCTTCTGGAGGGCGGGTTTTTCAAACTCCGCCATCCCCGCCAGGAGGTCGCTTAACCCAAACTGCTGTTCCATCTGGGCGCTCTTCTTATGGGCGCACTCCTCGCAAAGATGGAGCTCCGTCATTTGTTCGTCAATAATCTCGGTCAAATGCACCGTAGCCTGGTTTTTGCCGCAGATATCGCAAAGCATCTAATACCTCAACCCTTCTTTGCGGGTTGCCTCCTTGAATTTTTTCATAAGCGCCAGCGTAATCCTGCCGGGCTTTCCATTGCCGATCAGGCGGCCGTCTACCCTGACCACAGGGATGATCTCGGCTGCCGTGCCGGTCAGGAAACACTCATCGGAAATGTAGAGCTCATGGCGCGTAAATACATGCTCGTGCACCTTAATCCCCAATTTCTTGGCAATCTCAAGCACCGTATCGCGCGTGACGCCCCGAAGCGCTCCCATGCATTCCGGCGGGGTATAAAGTTCCCCCTTGCTGATAATAAAGATGTTATCTCCGGTGCATTCCGCAACGTAACCCTGATCATTAAGCATCAGCGCCTCTTCATACCCCGAATTATTGGCCTCGATCTTGGCCATAATGTTGTTAAGGTAATTCAGGGACTTTATCTGCGGATTGAGCGCCTCGTGGGCGTTCCTGGCAGTAGCTACCGTAATTATATCCATGCCCTCGCGGTAAAGTTTCTCCGGGTAAAGCATAATCCTGTCCGCAATGATAACTACGGTCTCCTTGCCCTTGCACTTGCGCGGGTCAAGCCCGAGATCCCCCTCTCCGCGGCTGACAATCAAACGCACATAGGAGTTCTCTAATTTGTTCTCCTTAAGGGTCCTGACCATTGCCTGGGCGACCTGGTCCTTGGACATCGGGATTTTAAGCATGATACTGTGCGCAGACTCATAGAGGCGCTCGATATGTTCCCAGGCCTTAAAGATAAGGCGCTCATAGACCCTGATACCCTCAAAGACGCCGTCCCCGTATAAAAAGCCGTGGTCAAATACCGATATCCTGGCGTCATCCTTCTCATACAACTTCCCGTTGATGTAAATCTTCATACCCTTACCCTCCCTGATTATTCCTTAGTAATCCGTCCTTCAAATAGTAAACCGTGTCTGCAATGCGGGCCAATTCGAGGTTATGCGTTACCATCACTACCGTCATATTCTCCTGACGGTTGATTTTCTTTATCAATGAAATAACAGCCTCGCCGCTTACGGAATCGAGGTTTCCGGTAGGCTCGTCGCATAAGAGGAGACGCGGATTATTCATCAGCGCCCGCACGATCGCCACCCGCTGCTGCTCTCCTCCGGATAATTGCGAAGGAAAATGCCCGAGCCTGGCCTCCAGGCCTGCCATAACCAGGAGCCCGGAAGCCTTTTTCCTTAAGCTGCCCCCGCCGCTTGCGTCTTCAAGCATTGCCTTTTTATAGCCAAGGTTAATCCAAGCGGGCATAAGGACATTCTCCAGTACCGTAAATTCCGGAAGGAGATGGTAAAACTGAAAGACAAAACCTATCCTTTCGTTGCGCATGCGCGATAACGCAACATCGCTTAAGGAATAGATATCCTCGCCTTCAAAGAATACCTTTCCTTCGCTGGGGCTGTCTATCCCCCCCAGGATATTCAGGAGGGTGGATTTCCCCGCGCCCGAAGGGCCGGCAACCACCACAAAGCTTCCGGCAGAGACTTTTAAATCTATGCCCTTGAGTACCCGGATATCCTTCTTGCCGTGGTTGTAAACCTTATGTAGGTTTCTGGATTCTAACACACTCGTTTTACTTATTCGTACCTCAATGCCTCAACGGGTTTAAGCCCCGCGGCCTTGACGGCCGGATAAACCGTAGAGGCCAAAGTAATAACCATTGCCGCCATTGCAATCAGGGCGATGTCGGGCCATACCTGTATTGCCACCGGCAGCCTGTCGATATAATAGATATCCTGCGGCAATCTTATAAACTGATATTTTTTAAGCAGCGCGCAGAGGACTATCCCTGTCAGCGCGCCCAATACTGTCCCCAGCATCCCAATTAACAGCCCCTGGCAGACGAATATCTTTTTGATGCCGGACTGCGGCATACCGATGGCTTTGAGTATGCCGATGTCCTTGGTCTTTTCTACCACCATCACAATCAGGGTGCTGATAATGTTAAAAGACGCCACCAGCACTATCAAGGTGAGAATAATAAACATCGTCAGCTTCTCAAGCTTAAGCGCAGCGAAGAAGTTACGGTTCGCCTCGCTCCAGGTGCTTAAAGCGTAATCCCTTCCCAGCTCAGACGCCAGGAGATATTTTATCTTCGGAGCAAGATAAAGATTATCGAGCTTTACCGCTACCGCGCTGACCCTGTCCCCCAGGCCCAGTATCTCCTGGCCGGTCTTAAGGTCGACGAAACAGAGGTTCATGTCGTAATCGTACATCCCGGAATTGAATATTCCCACCACCTTAAGGCTATGCTGCCTGCCGAGGGGGGAATAAACATTAAGGGTTGAATTTAAGCCCGCCCCCAGGTATAATGCCAGCTCTTTGCCTACGATAACGGTGCCGTCCGTAAGGTTATCGATATCCCCCTGCCGCATATAGCGGCTGAGGCGGGTAACGTTCTTCTCGGTAACAGGGTCAACCCCCCTGACGCTCACCGCGAATAAACGCTCGCCTTCCCTTACGAGCATCTGGCCCTGCACATAAGGGCTAAATCCTTTTACGTGCGGACGGCCGTTTAACTTTTCCCTTATCTGGTCATAGCCGGCAGGGTCAATCCCCTGATAACCGGCAATGGTGATATGGGAATAATTGCCGACGATCTTATCGCGCAGGTCGCGGTCAAAACCGCTCATTACCGCCAATACAACAATCAGCGCCGCCACGCCTATGGCGACCCCCAGTATGGAAATAATGCTGATAAGGGAGATAAATTTTTCCTTCCTTTTAGTCGCCAGGTACCGCCAGGCTATGAATAATTCTGCCTTCATGGCTATTTCTCCGGCCTCAACAGGGGAAACAGAATCACATCCCTTATGGAAGGCTGGTTTGTCAAGAGCATCACCAGCCTGTCTATGCCTATTCCCAGGCCGCCGGCAGGAGGCATCCCGTGCTCAAGCGCAAGAACGTAATCTTCATCCACCGCCTTCTTTTCGTCGCCGGTAAGTTCTTTTATCTCCTCCTTAAAACGCCTCTCCTGTTCCAGCGGATCATTGAGCTCGGAATAAGCATTACCCACCTCCATCCCGGCAATATAAAGCTCGAACCTTTCCGAGATCAAGGGGTTGTCTTCTTTGGTCTTTGCCAGGGGGCAGAGGCTGGTAAAATAATCGGTCACGAACGTCGGGTTAGGCTTGATGTCAAGTTCCAGTATCTCCTCGATAATCTTGGCAACCTGCGAACGGCTGAGCCGGTGCGCATCCTTGGCAAAACCCTTGCCTTTTAATTTTTTAAGCATCGCCTCGGCGCTGTCATCCGGGATAATATCAAATCTCTCCTTGACCATCTCACTGAAAGAACGCCTCTGCCAGGGGGGAGTAAAATCAACCTCCTTGCCTTGATAAACCAGCCTGGTCTTGCCAAGTACCTCGCGGCAGAGACCCGCGATAAGCTCTTCGCATAATCGCATCATCCCTTCGTAATCCGTGTATGCCTGGTAAACCTCAAGCATCGTGAATTCCGGGTTATGCCTGGTCGAGACCCCCTCGTTGCGGAAACTGCGGTTAATCTCATAAACCCGCTCCAGGCCGCCGACCAAGAGGCGCTTCAGGTATAATTCCGGGGCGATCCTCAGGTATAAATCCATACCGTATTCGTTCTGGTGGGACTTGAAAGGTCGGCCTGCCGCGCCTCCGGGCACAGAATGCATCATCGGGGTTTCTACTTCCTGAAACCCGGCCTTATCCAAAAAATCCCTGATGAACCTTATAATGCGGCTGCGCTGCATAAAGACTGTTTTTGTCTCCTCATTGGCAATCAGGTCAAGATAACGCTGGCGGTAGCGCGCCTCCACGTCTTTTAATCCGTGCCACTTCTCCGGTAACGGCCGAAGCGCCTTGGCCAGAACGGCAAAATCCTCAACCTTTACCGTGGGCTCACCGGTGTGTGTCTTAAAAAGCTCTCCGCGCACGGATATAATGTCTGCCACATCAATATTATCAAGCCAGGAGAATTTCTCCTCTCCCAGGAAATCCGACTTCAGATATAGTTGAATCCTAGCGGTAGAGTCCCTTAAGTCGGCAAAGACGACCTTGCCGTGAGAACGCCTTGCCATTACCCTGCCGCAGAGCTCAACCTTACGGCCTTCCTGAAAACTGCCTACAGCCTCTCCGATGGAAATGGCTCCTCGCGGAGGGGCATTATTTATACCTGCCGTTTTCTCTTCCAGCGAACGGCGCTTGGATTTTCTTTGCGCGATAAGCTCATTTAATTCCATAGTCTTATGATTATATAGTAGATTCCCGGTCCTGTCAATTAAGAAAACCTCCTGGTTTAAGGCAAAAAAAGGAGCAAGGAATTTTTGTATCTCCTTGCTCCTGAAATAATTAAGCGCTATAAGGATTGGACCTTGTAACTGGAAAGCTGCCTGATGCGTTTAAGCATATTAGGGTGGGTGCTCAAGAGCTCCATCAGCTTATCCCCAAGCCCCAGGCGGACGCTCTTTGAGCGCAGTATTTCAAGCTCCTTTGCCTCAATAGTACCGCTCTTATCCAGGTCGAGCTCGCGCAATTGGCGTATTTCATTTATGGCGCGCGAAGGGTCATTCACAAAAAACGCCTTTAAGCCTTCCGTTTCTTTAAGTTCATTCCTATCCATGCGCGCGGAGCCGTAAACCAGCTTGTAAAGGCTGGAGGCAAGGACCGACGGCTTGTTTCCCAAAAGCACCGAGCCGCGGTCGGCAAAATACTCCCTGATGCGCGAGGCGTAGAGAACCAAAAGATTAGTAAGAAAATAAAATATGAAAGCCGCCATACCTATTAAAACGGTATTGCCTCCCCTTTCATCGCGCCTCCTGCCAAAAAACAGGAATTGCCAAGCGATGCGGTACATAATCATTGGTATCACTGATAAAAGCGTAATCGTAAGCACGTCGCGGTTCTTAAGATGCGTCAGCTCATGCCCCAATACCGCCTTTAATTCCTCTTCGTTTAAAAGCTTCATAATCCCTTCAGTAACGCAGACGCGCCCGTCCTTGATGCCCCTACCGAAGGCAAAGGCATTGGGGATTGAAATCTGGGCAATGCCTATCCTGGGCACGGGTATCCTGGCGCGCGATGCCAAATCCTCCACCATCCGTTGAAGTTCGGGGTATTCGCCCTTGTTGATGTAGCGGACGCGCATGGTCCACTCTACTATCTTGGGACCGAGCATGTACTGGATAAACATCAGCGCAAGCGAAAGCACCGCATAAAAATAAAAACTGCCGATATGCATAAACCCCGCTCCGATAATAACCAGGAGCGCATAGATAAACGCAAAAAGCAGGGTAACCAGAAACCACATCTTTAATCTAAATGCCCACATATTAAAACCTCCCTCTTAATATCGCCTTTCGACGTCGGCTGCAACAATAAATCTCGCCACCGGCTCATCAGGATTGTCGGTATTAACGTATACATATTGCCGCACAGGACCCGCATAACCCTTGGTATCAAACCGCACCTTTAAGGCAGTGCCCTCTCCGGGCCCCAAGCGCGTCTTCTCTACCTTGGAGACGGTACAGCCGCAGGAAGTGTGCACGCTTTTTATGTTGATGGTATTGCGGGATTTGTTATTAAATATAAAGGCGTGCTTTAGGACGCTTCCTTCTTTTACCTTTCCGAAATCCCATACCTCGGAATCGGTTTTCCTCTCGCAGGAGGTTACGGCCGGGGTGTTGCGGCTTTCTAGCGCTATAGGTAATTTTATTATTCTAGCTGGTATGTAAGAATAAACGAGGCTGGCGCCAAGGACAAAAAATAAGACCGCCATCAACGCCTTGATTAACGCAAGATGCCTCCTGATGAAACCGGAAAACTGCTGCGATGTTACCCCCATCAAGGAAAAGAAAAATATCGCTACCAGGGGAATGATAAAAAGCAGGTTATACATAAAAAGATACCCTAAGGCCTGTAATTTCAGGTGGGTGGTTTTAAGCACAAAAACTATGGTCGGCAGATACACCTGGCCGGTACAGACTGCCTCGATGAGAGAAACTATAAAACCCGTAGCTAGGGCGCTCATTACTAACCCGAAAAGGTTCCTTCTCGCCTCTTGGCCGGGGACCTGGCGATAGTGGCTGCCGATAACGGAATGGATGCGGTTCTTAAGATAGGGAGGCAACTGCAGCAGCATCCCTGTGGCCTCCCTGGTCCTGCTAAACCTGAAGGAATCATATAAAGCCAGGGTACCTAATAGAATGCTGAATGCCCCGACGGAAATATTGATAATTTTCGAGGCAAACCAAAAGCCCTTTAGGCGGTAAAGGAAACTGAACAAGCCCATACCGATAAGGATATAGGTGGCAAACACCGCCAGGATAAATGCCAGCCCGATTGCCAGAAGTTCCCGGCGCCGGTACCCCTGCATCGCCAGAAAAGACATAAAGAATATAATTACCGTAAAGGCGCAAGGGTTGATCCCGTCGATCAAACCGGCACCCGCCACCGTCGCAGGGGTAAGGGCGAAGAAACGGTAAAATATCCTCTCCCTCCCCGCTTTTTCCTCAGGCGCAGCTGCTTTAGGCGTCGCCAATAAACTGGTAAGCTCTACTTGAATGCCCTCCGGCGTCAGGAAACGGTCTTCGAAAAAGAAAAGGGGCACGCTGTTGTCGAGTTTGGGATGGTATTTTTCTTCAAGCCTAAGCAACAGGGTATAATCATCCATGCGCGTAATATCGCGCATCTGAATATCAAGCCTATCCTTAAAATCCTCCCTGATCTGCGGCAGGAGACGGCTCTTTAGCTCATGGCATTTCTTGCAGGCTGGGGAATAAAAATAGATGAGGGTGCGCTTAGGGGTTTCGTACCCCTGAGAATATCCCCGGCCGGGGAACCCGCAGGCCAGGATAAGAAAAAAGATTATAGCCGTCAGAGACCTGTTTTTCATATTTTTATATTTTAACACTAACCAGTTTTTTTTCAACCTTATTCATCATAGGGACGGTTCTGAAGCCGTTCTTAACCTGTCCCCTATTAGGGGACAGGTTAGCTTCACCTTAAGAACCGTCCCTGATTAAGGAAAAAAATGAATTGACAAAATGGGGAAATTTGCTATAATGTTTTTGATTTTGGACATTTGATGAAAGCAATAACTACCAGAGAGTTCAAGCAACCGTAGAGCGAAAGTAAAAAGTTTTGCTCTGCGGTTTTTTTGTAACCAGCAGCAGGATAGGAAAGGGGTGAAGAGTAACAAATGGCAAAAGGCAAAGTGAAATGGTTCAGCAACCAGAAGGGTTATGGTTTCATCACAGCCGAAGGCGGTAAGGACGTATTTGTCCATTACAGCGCCGTCAAAGGCGACGGATACAAAACCCTTCAGGAAGGTCAGGACGTAGAATTCGAGATTACCCAAGGTCCTAAGGGCGAACAGGCTACCAACGTTATCCTGATTCAGGCCCAGGCCTAAACTTAAAAATTGCAGTCTGATTGCAAAAAATAACCCCGCATCCGCATTTGGGTGCGGGGTTTTCTCTAAAAACCGGCAATTACCATGTTCGGCGTAATAAAAAAAGCTTACCTCTTGGCTACACCTGCGGAACGCAAGGTAGTCCTTGGAAACGTCCTTTCCCTCTCCACGCTCCAGGGGATAAATTATATCCTGCCCTTAATAGTAATGCCCTACCTTATCAGGGTTATCGGGCCGGAAAAATTCGGGCTGCTCGCCTTTGCCCAGGCCTTTGCGCAGTATTTCCTGATCCTGACTGATTACGGATTCAGCTACTCCGCCACCCGCGAGGTCTCCCTGCACCGCGAAAACCATAAAAGGGTATCTCTTATCTTCTCATCGGTTACTGCCGTAAAATTCGTCCTTCTCCTGGCGAGCTTTATCGCGCTCGTCCTTATCTTAAGGTTCATTCCCCGCTTTGGAAACGACTGGCGGGTCTTTGCGTTCAGCTTCGGGGTAGTGGTAGCTAATACTCTTTTCCCGGTATGGTTCTACCAGGGAATAGAAAAGATGCGTTACATCTCGGTCCTTAATATCATCGGAGGAGTAATTTGCGCTGTGGGGATCCTCGTCTTGGTAAAAGAACCGCGGGACTACCTGTACGTGCCGCTGATTCAATCGTTGGTGTTTATGGTAATCGGTCTGGCGGGGCTGTATCTGGCGTTTGTAAAGTTCCAGATAAGGTTCATCTTCCAGACATACGGCGACATACTTAAAGAATTAAAAGACGGCTGGCAGATCTTTATCTCAATCCTGGCGATTAACGCTTATACCAACACCAGGATATTTGCCGTGGGGCTCCTTACCAATAACGTCCTTACCGGGTATTATTCCATCGCCGAGAAAATCGCCAACGTCATCCAGACGTTCCCCCTGGCTTCTTTCTCCCAAGCCATCTATCCGCGGCTAAGCAACATATTCCACAAGAACCAGAGGAGGGCGCTTAAGCTGATGCATAAAATCCAGGATTCCACCATTTACATTGCGCTCGTGGCGCTTCCCGTCATTTTTCTCGTTTCTCCCTGGATAGTCAAGATTGTCTGCGGGGCGAAATACCCCCAGGCAATCCTGACCTTAAGGCTGCTGTTGGTGGCGGCATTCTTCATTAATGCCAACGCCTTCAGGGTGCAGTTCCTGCTGGTATCGGGGCGCATGGACCTCTATTCCAAGATACACGTGATTATCGCCTTGATAGGGCTGCCCCTGATATTCATACTAATCTACTATTTCTCGTATCTGGGCGCCGCATTCTCGACCATCATTACTGAACTGGGCATCCTCCTCCTGACCCTCAATACCTTGGAGGCCCTTGCCTTCACTAAAAAATAAAAATGCCGCGGCTAGCTTCGTCTCGCAGCAGTCTGTCTTTATCAAATTCGGGGAGTGTTTCTACTTAGGCGGGAAGTGTTTTGCCTTGTATTCCTCCATCAGCTTTATTGATTTCTCCTTGCATTCTCCGCAGACCGTTCCGATCTTGGTGCGCTCCTGCAGTTGGATATAAGTACGGGCGCCTTCAAGAACCGCATTCTCGATCTCCGCATCAGTTATCCCCAGGCACTTACAGATAATGTGCTCCCTTTCTTTCTTAACCTTGTCGCTCATCCCTTGCCTGGTGTAATAGTCGTCGATTGCCGCGCGCAACGCTTTGTCTCCCAAGACAGAACAGTGGATCTTGTGTTCAGGCAGGCCCCCCAAAGCCACGGCAATATCGCGAGAGCTAAGTTTATAGGCATCGTCCAGCGTCTTTCCTATCGCAAGTTCCGAAAGCACAGAGGTGCTGGCAATGGCGCTGGCGCAGCCGTAGGTTTTCCATTTGCAATCCGTAATGACGCCCCTTGCCTTATCTACCTTAATCAGCACCACCATCTCGTCGCCGCATTTTATGTTTCCGACGACCCCGCGGCCGCCAGCCTGAAACCCCTCCTCGTTAGAAAGGACGTTGCGCGGATGCATAAAGTGCTCTTTGACCTTATCGGAATACAACCAATCCTCATTCATGTTTGGCGCTCTCCTTGAACCGAAGAAATCCCGCGAACCTTCCTGATGACTCCGGTGAACCGCTCGATGACGTAATCTATATCGTCTTTAGTGGTATCCCTCCCCATACTGATACGTATGGAGCCGTGCGCCTTCTCCTGGGGGGTGCCGATTGCCAACAAAACATGGGACGGATCCAGTGACCCCGACGCGCAGGCAGAACCGGTAGAAACCGCGATACCCTCCATGTCCAGATACAAGAGGATTGCCTCCCCTTCTGCTGCGGCAAACGAAACATTTAGCGTGCCGGCAAGGCTATCCTCGGGGTGGCCGTTAAAAAAAACATCCGGGATGTTCCTCTGGATACCCTCCTTTAATCTTTTCTTTAAGCCGAACAGGTGTTTTGCCTCTGCCTGCATCTCAACCCCGCGCATCTGGATGGCCTTTGCGAAACCGATAATGCCAAGGGTATTCTCCGTCCCCGCCCTTCTGCCGCGCTCCTGATGCCCGCCCCGGATAAACGGACAGAAAGGGACGCCTTTTCTGATGTAAAGGCACCCTATGCCTTTTGGCCCGTATATCTTATGGGCGGAAAAAGACAGGTAATCAACCCCGAGCTCCATCACATCAACGGGAAGCTTACCTACTGCCTGTACCGCATCGGTATGAAAAAGCGCTCCGTTCCGATGGGTTATCTCGCAAATGCTCTTGATATCCTGGATGGTTCCGATTTCGTTGTTGGCCATCATCACAGACACCAAAGCCACATCGCCTTTTCCTATCTCCTCCTTAAGCTGCTCCGTATTGATTTTGCCGTAACTGTCCACATCAAGATATGTCACGCCGATACCGGAGGCCGCGACACACGCCACGGATTCCAGCACACAGGGATGCTCAATCTTGGTGGTAATAATCCTCCTCTTTTTTACCAGGCCCCCTTGCCCTACGCATCCCTTCCATGCCGGGCAGTAAAGGATGTTGACCACGCTGTTATTTGCTTCCGAGCCGCTGCCTGCAAAAATAATCTCTTCGTGCTGTGCGCCGATAAAAGAAGCAATATCCCCGCGTGCTTTCTCTACCAGCGCCCGCGCCTCCCTGCCGAATTTATGAAGGCTGGAGGGATTGCCGAATACCTTCATCGCAGCAACCAGGGTTTTCTTTACCTCAGGGTGAAGCGGTGTGGTGGCATTGTGGTCAAGATAAACCGTTCTTTTTCTCAATCTAATACCTCCTCGATAACTCCCCCTCCTGCTACGCGCTCCTTATCGTAGAATACCGCGGATTGCCCGGGGGTAATGGCAAATACCGCTTCTCTAAGTGAGACCTCTGCCTTATCTTCAAGCGGCTCTACATCGGCTGATACCTCAGGCGTAAAATATCTTACCTTTACCCTAAGGCGCGTCTTGCGTTTCAGGGCGCCTGAGGGAAAAACCAAATTCTTTACCATAAATCTCCGCCGGTACATCCCCTGCCTCTTTGAAACATGGATTGCATTTTCGGTGGTATCTATGCGGGAGACGTATACCGGACAGCCGCAGGAAAGCCCCAGGCCTTCCCTCTGACCGATAGTATAAAATCCGACCCCCTGGTGTGTGCCGATAACATTGCCTTTATCATCCAGTATCCTGCCGGGCCTAAATAAAGAAGACCTAATGCGCGCCTTCAAAAAACTCCGGTAGTCGCGCGGTATAAAACATATTTCCTGGCTCTCCTTTTTCTCGGATACCCCGAACTTCATCCTCTTTGCCAGTTTTTTCACGGCGTCCTTAGTGTATCCTCCGAGCGGAAATAAGATACGCCTTAATCTATCCTGGTTAAAACGGTATAGGAAATAAGACTGGTCTTTCCTTTTGTCTCTGGCTTTAAGAAGATGATAACTGCCGTTCTTTATTATCCTGGCGTAATGGCCGGTAGCCAGATAATCTGCTCCCAGCGCCATCGCCTTTTTCAAAAGAGCCCCGAATTTAACAAATTCGTTGCATCGCACGCAGGGGTTAGGGGTGCGTCCGTTCTGATACTCCCGTATAAAATCTGCAATAACGTCCCTTTCCATCTCCCTGCTAAGATTAAGGACGTAATGTCTGATACCCAGAAGGGAGCTTACGCGGCGTGCATCCGCAATGGCAGATGCGCCGCAGCAACGCGGCTCTCCGCAAGGGGAATCCGGGAGATTAAAACACATCGTAATCCCGATAACCTCGTAGCCCTTTTTTAAAAGCAGCGCGGCTGCAACCGATGAATCCACCCCGCCGCTCATCGCCACCACAACCATTTTCTTCATCCTTGGCTATCCCCTTTTTATCTTAAACCGCCTGCCGCAGATAATATTATAATTGCTGCGCCCCAAATATCAACTATTTACAGGGACGGTTCTGAAACACGGTTAAAAGTGTCCCTTGGGGGGGACAGTTCTAACCGGACTCAAGAACCGTCCCTGCTTTAAGAAGGAATATTGCGACGTTAGCTAAAAGATTCGGCAGCAGCAAAATCCTCATTTTTTCTCCCAGGTATATACTGTGTGTGATACGGGCATCCCGTGATTTGCAGTAATCCCTGAAGTCCAGGATACTCAAGAAATGGACATTAGGGCTGTCAAACCAGTTGTAGGGAAGGGAAGGCGTAACCGGCGCCTTCCCGCCGAAGAAAAGCTGCAACCTCGTCTTGTAATGCGCGAAGTTCGGCAGCCCTACTATGACTCTCCTGCCTACCCTTAAAGCATCCTTAAAAACGCTGTCAAAATGCCTCAACTGCTGCAGGCTCTGGTTGAGGACTACGTAATCAAAGGAGTTATCGGCGTACTCCGAAAGCCCGCTGTCAATATCCCCGTGCAAAACGCTCAAACCCCTGGCAACGCACTCATAGACTGCATTTTCGTCTATCTCAATGCCCTGGCAGCGGCACCCCTTCTCTTTAATCAGGATGTCCATCAGCTCTCCTCTGCCGCAACCGAGATCCAAGACAGATGTCTGCTTTTCGATTAACTCCAATATTGCCCTGTGGTCAATGGGGATATTCCCGTGGTCCATATATTACCGCACCTGGATGCTGTAAAACACCTTTTTCAAGAAATGCCTTATGAGGTGCGTCTCCTCCTTTGTCTCAAGCAAAAAAGCATCATGGCCGTAAGTAGAATCAACCTCGCAATAAGTTGATTCCAGCCCCGCCAGTTTTGCGGCCTTGATAATCTCCTTTGACTGGTAAGACGGGTATAGCCAGTCTGATTTAAAGGCAATCACCAAAAGCCGCGCCTTAACCCCCTTAAAGAGCCCCTGGAGCGTCCTGCCATCCAAGAGATTAAAGTTATCCATGGCCTTGCTAATATAGAGATAGGAGTTGGCGTCGAACCTCTTTACGAAATTTCCCCCGCGGTAATGCAGGTATCCCTCTACCTCAAAGTCAGCCGTGAATTTAAAAGGCCGGGCATCTTTTTTCTTAATCCTGCCGAACTTCTTCTCCATCGACTGGTCGCTCATGTAGGTAATGTGCCCGATCATCCTGGCAAGAGACAACCCCTTCGCAGGAGGCGCGCTGCCGTAATAATCGCCATTCCTCCAGCACGGGTCAGCTATGATCGCCTGCCTGCCTACTTCATTAAATGCGATCTGCTGCGGAGAATGCTTTAGGGTAGTGGCAATGGGGATGGCGCTCTGTAGCCGTCCCGGGTAAGCAGCAAGCCACGTTAAAACCTGCATCCCGCCCATCGAGCCGCCGGCAACAGACAGAAGTTTATCAATGCCCAGATAATCAATAAGCTCTTTCTGGGCATTAACCATATCGCGTATGGTAACTGATGGAAACGACAGGCCATAGGGTTTTCTGGTTTTAGGGTTGATGCTGGAAGGACCGCTGGAGCCCCTACATCCTCCCAACACGTTGGAACAGATAATGAAATATTTATCGGTGTCAAATGCCTTACCGGGGCCAATCATGTTGTCCCACCATCCGGCTCTGTTTTCGCCATCCGCTAGACCTGCGGCGTGCGCATCTCCGGAAAGGGCATGCGCGATAAGGATAGCGTTGGTCTTATCTCTGTTAAGCTGCCCATAGGCCTCATAGGCGAGCGTAACCGGGCTAAAGCTCTCCCCGCACTCAAGCTTAAACCCCTCGCCGGAGCCGGCAAAAGTGAATTCCTGCGCCTTGACTAAACCTAATGCATTTTCTTTCATCGCTTAAAGATACTCCTGGAATAACCATGTCGAAAGATACCGCTCTCCGGTATCAGGTAAAACCGCTACAATTGTCTTTCCTTCTGAATCCTTGCGCCTGGCAACCTCAAGGGCAACCCACATCGCAGCGCCGCTGGAAATCCCTGCGAATATACCTTCCTCCCTGGCAAGCCTCCTGGCGATGTTACCCGCGTCATCGTGCCGAACCGCAATAATCTCGTCGATTATCCCGGTGTTTAAAACCTGCGGCACAAAGCCTGCGCCGATGCCCTGTATCATATGCGAGCCGGGCTTGCCCCCGGAAAGCACCGGGGAATCCCTGGGCTCCAGGCCGATAATCCTGACTGCGGGATTTCTCTCCTTGAGGACCTCCCCTACTCCCGTGATGGTGCCGCCGGTGCCGATGCCGGCAATAAAAATATCCACCTTTCCTGCGGTATCCTTCCAGATCTCTTCGGCGGTACTGCGGCGGTGGGCCTCGGGATTAGCCGGGTTATTAAACTGCTGGGGCATGAAACTGCCGGGTATTTTCTTAAGCAGCTCCTCGGCCTTCTCAACTGCGCCGCGCATCCCCTTGGCGCCCTCGGTCAAAACTACCTCTGCCCCGAAGATCTTCAGCAATTGCCTGCGCTCCAGGCTCATGGTATCCGGCATGGTCAGGATAATGCGGTAGCCCTTGGCAGCAGCCGCAAATGCCAGGGCAATGCCGGTGTTGCCGCTGGTCGGCTCAATGATAACCGAGCCTTCCCTTAATAGCCCCTTCTTCTCCGCCGCCTCTATCATAGCCACGCCTATCCTGTCCTTTATACTGGAGGCGGGGTTAAAAAATTCCAACTTCGCAAGTATCGTAGCATCCAGCCCCTCCGATAATTTATTTATCTTTACCAGCGGGGTGCCTCCGACGGTCTTGGTAATATCGCTAAATACTCCTGGCATCTTGCCTCCTGATTTTTAAGCGCTGGATTTCTTAAGGGCCTGCTCTATATCCCCGACAATATCATCGATGTTCTCAATACCGACGGATAAACGCACAAAGTCCGGCGTTACGCCTGTTGCGAGCTGCTCTTCGCCTGATAACTGCTGGTGAGTTGTAGTTGCCGGATGGATAGCCAGGCTCCTGGCATCGCCTATGTTGGCAAGGTGCGAAACCATCTCAAGCGAATCAATAAACCTTCTTCCCGCTTCTAACCCTCCTTTGATTCCAAAGCCCACGATTGCCCCTGCCCCTTTGGGAAGATATTTTTTAGCCCGTTTCTTCTCGGGGCTCGAATCCAGCCCAGGGTAATTTACCCAGGAAACCCTGGGGTGTTTTTCTAAAAATTCTGCTACTGCCAGGGCATTCTCAGAATGCCTTATCATCCTAAGATGCAGGGTCTCAAGCCCCTGCAGGAATAGAAAGGCGTTAAAAGGAGAAAGCGCCGGACCTATATCCCTCAATAAGGTAAGCCTCGCCTTAAGAATGTAAGCGACATTTCCTAAATGCCGGAAGTCCTGCGTAAAATTTATCCCGTGGTAACTGGGTTCCGGCCCGGCGATGCGGGGAAACTTCCCGGAGGTCCAATCGAACCTGCCGGAATCCACGATTACCCCTCCGAGAGAGGTACCGTGTCCTCCGATAAATTTTGTCGCCGAATAAACCACCACATCGACACCGAAGTCAATCGGCCTCAAGAGGTAGGGCGAAACCGTATTATCCAGGATAAACGGTATGCCGTTTTTGTGCGCCACCCCCGATATCCCCTCAAGGTCTGCCACATCAAGCTTGGGATTTCCTATGGATTCGGCATACACTGCCTTTGTCCTGGGCGTAATCGCCTTCCGGAACTCCTCCAGTTCGTTGGATTTTACAAACCTCACCTTAACCCCCAGCCGCGGAAAGGTGTAATGAAAAAGAGTATAGGTACCGCCATAAAGATTGTCCGCAGAAACAACCTCGTCCCCTGCCTGCGTGATATTTAACAGCGCCAGGCTTATCGCGGATTGTCCGCTGGCTACCGCCAATGCCCCGATACCTCCGTCTAATAAACTCATCCTCTTCTCGAATACGTCGGTGGTCGGATTCATCAGCCTGGTGTAGATGTTACCGGGCTCCCGCAGGGCGAAGAGGTCTGCCGCATGCTGTGCGTTCTTGAACTGATAAGAGGTGGTCTGGTAAATCGGCACTGCCCTTGCGCCTGTAGAAGCATCGGCCTCCTGGCCGCCGTGCAAGAGTATGCTTTCAATTTTTAATCTGGAGTCAAGTCTGCTCATTTTGCTTTCTCCTTCTCCTATATAGCGTAAACAACCGCTCCCTGCTTCTTTTTGAGCTGGCTTACCAGGTCTTCAAAGGTAATGTTGTCGATGATTTCCGAGGTAGCCTTGGCAACTCTTTCCCAGACATTCTTTAAGACACAGCGGTAAATATCGCGGCATCCGGAATAGCCGCCTTCAAGGCAGCTTATCGGCTCAACAGGGCCGTCAACAAAACGCACCACATACCCTAATTTTATCTCAGATGGGGGCTTGGCTAAACGGTAACCTCCCACCTTGCCGCGCCTGCTCTCTACAAACCCCCCTCTTTTTAAGCCCAGGAGAACCTGCTCCAGGAATTTTGTCGGCGCGTCAGTGCGCTTGGCTAAATCATTTATGGTTACCACATTTTCATCATAATGCAGCGCCAAATCCAACAATGCCTTTAAAGCATAATCACCTCTGTAAGTAATACGCATAAACATCTCCTTTGTCTATTATCTCTATTATATTAGTAGAGTATAAACTATAAAGTTAAAATTGTCAAGTAATTTTTAGGGGCCCCTAAAAACAAAAAGGCGCACCACCCTGCTCCCGCAAAGGAATGCGCCTTTTTATAAAATGCCCTTCGTCTTAGGAATACCCTAAAGGCTCTTCCCCTAGGGGAAGAGCCTTTAGGGTCAACCTTACAATGCAGTGCCGAGGGAGGGAATCGGACCCCCCACGCCGGCCTTTTCAGGGCCGCGCTCTACCACTGAGCTACCTCGGCTAAGTCACTACGCTATAGATATTTCAAAAGTTTATAGTAAACAAAGTTAGTTGACAGTTATCAGAAAGATTCTGAAAGCTAAATTAGTTGCTGTCTTCCTGTAACATACAACATACTGCTTTCTTGATCTCTGTCTGCTAATTACCGCTTCCCACGGTACACTGTCCCGAACAGCTTGGAAAGTGTTTCTATCTTGACTTCTGCCTTTGTTTTTGCTTCTGTATTCCCTAGCTACTGTTTTCCCCCTATATACAACCTACAACATACTGCTTTTACAGGATTAAATTTTATCATAAATAGGCGAAATAGCAACCAATTAAAAAGACGGATTTATGCTTGCTTTTTTCTATCTGTTTATAATACAACGGATGGCTTGGATTGATTTCGAGAAGCACGTAAGAAAATTTGAGCGGGCAAGGATCCCCGCCTGCGGCGGGGAGAACGAAAATTTTCTCCGAGCGAAGTCCGCCAAGGCACTTTGGCGGACTAGAGGTGCGACGAAAAATAATCCAAGACAGGAACCGCTGTTACTAAAATATTGCAAAGCCGGTTATTTTGCACCTTCCATAATCCTGACAAAGAGGTCCTCGGCCAGGCCAAGGTTAGGTAAATGGTAGCGCCGCGCTGAAACCCTTATCCTGGTAGTGGCGCGGGTCAAACGCGCCAGCCGAATCCAGACCTCGCTATTGTCAATCTTTGCCTTCAGGTATCCCCTCGGCGCATCCTCCTCCTCAATAACCCCGCGCATCCTGGCAACCTCAAGCGCAGAATCCCAGATTCTCTCGTAAGGCGTATCCGTATCCGACTGGATGGTATCCTTACTGATAGCGTATCCGCCGAGCGCCCCTGCTGCACCGCCTACTATCAAAGCAGCGCAACCGCTGGTAGAGATAACCACAAACCCTATCATAAGCAAATAAGCCGCGAACTTTTTCATCTGATCTCCTTTTTTGAAAAAACCCTAAAGAAACACAGTATCGCAAGCAATAGTATCACGCCCCAGGAAAATGTCAATAACATCACTCCGCCTGTATTCATCCTTTTGCAGCTCCCCTTATGCGTTTACGCCTCCAGGCAACCTTGACGAGAATCGCTAATACCGCGAATATCAGCACCAGCCCGAGGCGGGTAGCCAGGATGTATGGGCGCGCGGCAGCAGAAACGCCCTTCATAAAAATAATGGGCAGCCACTCCTGCCATAGCCACATCCCGAGGATAAAAAACAAAAACAGGGGCGTGACGTATTTTATGATAAACTTGTAGACCCACGGCACCCGCATGTCCGCTCCTTTATGGATCTCATCCCAGGCATTCTCCATCCCGAAGACCCAGCCGAAAAGTATGGTCTCGATGGTGGCAAACAGTACCAGGAAAAACGTCCCTCCCCAGAAATCCAGCTCATCGAGTACCCCCTTGCCTAAAAAGAATATTACCGGCTGGCAGAGTATAAAAGCGGTAATCCCGAAAATCAAAGCTGCCTTTTTTCTGTTAATGTTGAATTCGTCTTCCAGGAATGCCACTGCCGGCTGCGCCAGCGAGACAGAGGAAGTCACCCCTGCCAGAAACAGCAGGAAAAACCAGAAAAAACCCAACAGCTGCGACAAAGGAAGCTTATCCAATATCAATGGCATAGTCACGAAACCCAGATTAAAAACACCGGAATTGGCAATAGACCTGATGTCGAACGGTCCGAAGAATACGAAAGCCGCCGGGATAATGATACTGCCTCCCAGGATTACCTCGGCAATCTCGTTGGTGCTGGCAGCGGTTAGCCCAGAGAGGACTACGTCGTCCCCCTTGGATAGATAACTGGCGTAAGTCAGGATAACACCGATACCGACGCTTAAGGTAAAGAATACCTGCCCTGCCGCCTCAAGCCAGACCTTGGCGGATTTGAGGGCCAAGAGGTCCGGATTCCAGAGAAAACCTAATCCGCCGGCAATGTTCCAGGACGGCCTGGAAGAATCGGGGGTCCCCAGGGAAATAACGCGCAGCATCAGGATTACGGCAAAGATGAACAAAAGCGGCATTGCGAACTTGCAAAACCTCTCTATACCCCCTTTTATGCCGTGGCAGATAACGCTTAAGTTGACAATGAAGGTAATGAGAAAAAACAAATACGCCCATGCGAACCCGTTAAAATAAACGTTGCGCTCAAGCCCCTGGAAACCGCGCAGGAAAGACTGCATCTGTGCCTGGTCCGTTGCCCCGGCGTATTTTCCGGAAAGGGCAAAGATACTGTAAGCCAGTGTCCAGGACTCAATATAGGTATAGTATATGAATATTACGAGAGGACCGAAGATGCCGATGATGCCGAAATATTTGATAAAGCGGCTCTTGCGCCAAACGCTGTGAAAGATCCCCGGCGCGGTCCCATGTTCAAACCCTCCCCCGTAACGGCCGAGGGTCCACTCAATCCACATCAGCGGGATACCCAGCAAAAAGAGGGAAATAAAATACGGTATCATAAAAGCGCCTCCGCCGTTGGAGGCGACCTTGGCCGGGAAACGCAGAAAATTTCCCAAGCCGATAGCCGAACCCGCCACCGCCATAATGATGCCGAGGCGCGAACCCCAGCTATCCCTCTTTTTTAATTGCGCCATAAAACCACTCCTCTAATTCGGATAAGGCAGCCGATACCTCGGGGCTCAGCGCTTCCCCGAATGAAACGCTCTTGGGCTGGATTGCCAAAATTATTATATCTGCCGTTAAATTCTTTTGCAGATATCCGCTCACCATGGGAATCGAAGCATTATGCGTAGAGAATAGATTTACGGTTTGGGCATCCGCGACCTCCAGGATGCGGTATTCCCCCGCGCCCCCTCCGAAATCCACCGCGTCAACGACAATGACATTATCGGGCTTCTCGCTGATAATCTTACCGAGGTAATTCTCCGGGGCAGGCCCTGCGTCAAAAACCTTAAAATCAAGCTTCCCCGCCAGGCGAGCGGCCAACATCGAACCCGCAGCATCGTCGCGACGCATCGAGCTGCCTATCCCCAGCATTATTACCTTGCCTTTAAGATGGGCCCTTAAATGCTCCAAAGACTTTGTCCTGGGAAAAACAGATTCTCTTGATGAAGCGGAATCGCTCATTCAAATCAGGGAGCCTGGCGGGCAGGATCGTCTATCGCAGCGTCTTCCTTGCCGGAAGCCGTTTTTTTCCCGCTACCCAAATCGACCTCCAGCCCTCCGAATACCTTCTCGGCAACCACCTCTTTGCCGTAGGTGCTGGGAGAAGAAACCTCAAGCATGGTATTGCCCTTATCCATCTCCGTGAAGAATAAACCTACCGGCGTAGTATCCTCTTCTGAAACATAAACGGCAATCATATGTTTCTTAATATCCTGGGCATAAACATAGGAGCCGGTTTTCTTCAGGATATCAATGGTCTTGGTATAACAGGTGAAATAGTCATAATTAAACGAACGGGCAATAGAAGATTTGCGGCTCTTCTCTAGGATATCGGTAGAAACCCCCAGAAAACCCCGGCACCCCTCTTTCATTGCCGCGCACCCCAGTGAACTAAAAATAATGAAAGCACAAACCGCCAGAACCTCCAGCTCCATTGCCCCCTCCTTAGTCATTGATAACCTTCCAGACGGCATCCAGATTCCTGCGCGCCTCATCCTCTCCTATCTTGGCAAATTCCTGCGCGCGGCTGAGCTCCAGCCAATGCAACCCATGCACCTTGGGATGCAAAACTATATCCGCCAGCTGCGATTCCCCCTCAATAATCTCCGATTGCATAATCTCGATACTGCTGAAAATAATATCAAGGATATTGGTTTGTAATTTACGGCGCAGGAACCCTACCAGTCCCCGGCAACGCCTCTCTTTAATGGCTACCGCCTCCTCCTTCATCTTGGCATATTCCTGCATGATGTCTTCCCGCGAAGGAGTAACGTTGACCGCGATAATCTTTTTGACCCCCATCTCAAAAAGCGGCTCGGTAGGAAGGGGGTTTATTACCCCGCCGTCCAAGAACATCCCCTCCTTATAGGTAAAAGGCCTGAACACCCCCGGCATGGAACAGCTCGCCATAATCGCGTCTACCAGCAGCCCTTTCTGGAAAACCTTGGATTCCTTTCTTCTGATATCGCTGGCGACAATCTTAAGCGGCATCCGCACGTCGCAGAAGGTCTTGCTTCCGAGATGGCGCTTCAGGAAATTATAGAGTTTGTTTCCCTTGATAAAACCGAGCGCCGGGAATGTTACGTCGATTACCCCCCAGATATTTTTAGGGTCCCTGAACTCTCCGGCAATCTCCATAATCTCGCTGCTGGACCTGCCGATAGCCCAGAGACTGGCGATAAGCGCTCCGAAACTGGCTCCGGAGAGGACATCGATGGGTATCTTCTCCTCTTCGATAACCTTGAGCACCCCCACATGGCAGAAGCCATAGGCCATGCCCACGCCGAGCGCTAAACCTACCAGGCATCCTCCGAGCTGACGCGAAATCCTGCGCACTGCCCTGGCGTATTCCGAATCCGGGGCATCCAGGATCATCCTCTCCGAAACACCGCCTCCTATCATGGGGAGGGTGGCAAAGATACCCTGGCCCAGCAACACCGTCTGCTCTTCGTGGCTGAGCCTGGCCTTCTTGTATTCGTTGATAATCACCTTGATTTTATCCTTATTAAAACGGAATTCCGCGGCCAGGCGCTCAATCAGCCGCGAGGTACGGTTTAAGTCGCTGCTTTCCGGGCTGCTGAGAAGATGGATTAAATCAGACTGGTTTAATGCCTTAATTACGAATTCGTCGGTTGCCGCGGGCAGGTCCAATACTATATAATGGTAATCATTAACCAGGGCGCTTAATATGCTCAAGAGGCTTTTTACGCAAGAGTCATCCTTGGGATGATAGCTAAAACACACCATGTCCACCCCGAAGTTATCCTTCAGGAGGAAATCATTCAGGACCGAGGCGTCATAGCCTTTGTAACGGCATAAATCGAATATGCGAAACCCCTCCCGGATATCAAGCCGCCGCGGCAAGGTAGGGGTTTTCTCGGCCGGGCAGATATCGAGGATAATCACGGACTTGCGCGTCTCTTTTTTAAGGCTTAAGGCCAGGTTCATGGCGTAAACCGTCTTGCCGGCCCGCGAATAAGAGCTGTAAACCGCCACTACCGTGCTCTCGAAGATCGTCTTCTGGTGCAGGTCCTTATTTTTAAGGCGCCGCGAAAGGGTCTGGCTCAGGTCAATCGCCAGCCGGGGTATTCTATTCAGGAGGTAATCGAAGCCTTCCTTGGAGATGATTAAAAGCAGGCAGTCGTTAACGGCGCGAGCGGTTACCGAATGCGGTTCGTTCGTCAACAGCGAAATAATCCCGAAGTATCTGCCGCGGTGCAGGTATTCCAGGGCAACCTCATTGCCGCGGCTATCGCGGGTATAAACCACCACCCTTCCCAATACCACGCAATAGAGGGAGTCCGCAGGATCACCCTCTTCATAAATGACCTGGCCCTTACGGTATTCCCGGATTACCGCCTTATTCCTGACCAGCCGCCGCTCTGAGCGGGAGAAACCCGCAAATAAGGCAATGCCGGATAACACCGAATCCTTGTTCACGATATCCTTCATATCAAGCGGTTATTCAGGCAGACATCTGCGTACTTAATGGCGCTCTCTCTCGCCGTGCGCTTGAAGGTACGGTAATCCACATCAACGAGCCCAAAACGCGGGGCAAACCCTTTATCCCATTCGAAATTATCCAGCAGCGACCAGTAAAGATACCCCCGCACGTCCGCGCCTGCTGCGATAGCGCGATTGAGCGCGCCGAGGTGCCCACGGACATAATCCCATCTTTTGGCGTCATCTCCGGTGCAGATGCCGTTTTCGGTAACGATAATCGGAAGGCGGTATTTCTTGAAGCGTACCAGCAAGTCATATAACCCCTCCGGGTAAATATACCACCCCAGGGAATTCTTTTCCATCTGGTGATGGTCGATATTACAGGTCTCAAGGGCAATACTGCCCGGCCACCAACGCCTCGCATTTACGATGCTGGGGCTATAATAATTAATGCCGATGAAATCCAGCGAATGCTCCTTATACAGCCCGTCGATAAACCTGAAGTTATACCACCAATCCCGCAGAGAAACTGCCAGCGTATTTTTTAAGGTAGGCCTGCAGGGGATAAATGCCTGGGTATTTTTGGCAATACTGACTTTCGGGGGCATCAACCCTCTTTTACGGTAGATTGCATGTATCAGGCGGTAGGCGCGGATGTGCGCCCGGGCGAAGTTTCCCGTCGTGCGCATAGCCGCGAAAAGAGACCTCTGCTGCGGAGGCCAAACACCTAAAAGGTAGGCGTGATAGGTATAAACCAGCGGCTCGTTGATGGTAATCCAATAATCCACCTTGTCCGCCAATATGGCTGTTATCTTCTCGACGTATCTGGAAAAGTAAAACGGCGATTCCCTGTTATTCCATCCCCCCAAACGCGAAAACCAAATGGGATTGGTAAAATGGTGCAGGGTAACCAGGGGCCTGATGCCGCGCTCTTTTAATGCCGCAATCACATCAAGATAATGCGCGATCTCGGCATCGTCGAATTCTCCCTGACGCGGCTCAATGCGGGCCCACTCTACCGAAAGGCGATGGGCATTATGATGAAGGGAACGCGCAAGGTCAAAATCCTGGCGGTATAAATCATAATGCCGGCATGCATCCAGAGAGGACTCCTTAAGGCCCGATGTCCTCTCCCACTCCCACCAGTCGCTGTTAGAATTGTTCCCTTCAACCTGATGCGCGGCTGTAGCCGCACCCCATAAAAATCCTCTCGGGAATTCCATCATCTCTGGCTATAAGGTAATGGCGCTGTTTTTATGCTTCCTTATTATAGCACCTCCAAATAAAAAATCCCAACAAAAAATGTCGGGATTTTTTATAACCTGAAGCGGCCGATAAAGATATGGCGGTCGAACTCGCCACTCCGGCAACCCAGCTACCTTATTACCTTTATTGTTACTAGCTTCTCGCTTTTCACGGAGAACTGCTAGCGCAAAATCGGTAAGTTAGGTCTGTGGCTTTGCGCCCCCATCTTTCGATGCGCGCAGCCTGGATCTTCTTCCCTGCGCGTCTGCCTAAGCTACCGGCAGAGGTTTACCTTTATCGGCCCTACCTGAAGTATAGAACAGACCTGGCCATTTTTCAAGGAGAGATCTATCTTTTTTTGCTCTCGCCTGCCTCTGGCTTGGCATTAAGGTAAGCCTTGAGCGCCTCCCAGGTCTTAGGCCCGACCTTGCCGTCTGCCTTAAGGTTATGGGCCTTCTGGAATTCCCCAACGGCCTTCTTGCTCATCGGTCCGAGCTTGCCGTCTAAAGCGCCGGTGTAATATCCCGCATTCTTAAGGGCGGTTTGAATCTCTACGGCGCTGGGCTTGAAAGGGCCGGCCGGGGGTAAAGGCTCCAATTTTCTTAAGTCTGCCGTCTCATCTACTGCCGGAGCGGCAGCAGGCGGGTTGGGCATCTTGGCTTCGGGAGAAGGCGTCACCTCGGTGGCGGGGACGGTAACAAGCCCCTCCATGTTCATTTGCTCACCCATCTGGGGGGCTTCTTTCTTACCGCAACCAAACATATAAATACCCAGGAACAATACTGCGGCTATTGCCAAAAACGTCCTCACTTTTTCCTCCTTGTGGTAATAAAAATAGAAATCTATTATATAAATAGCCCCTCGCTCACCTCCTCCGGGCTATTCTAAAATCGTATAAGACTATTTTCCGTTAGCGTGAAGGGATATTATTCTTATGATGTCTTTTTTGGTTTGGGCTTTCTTGAGGTTTTCGACGATAAACTTATCCTTTATCAGCCGCGCTATCTCTGAAAGGACCTTGAGGTGGCCGCCCACCTCCTCTTCAGGCGAAGCCAGCGAAAAGAAAAGGTACGTCCTTTCCCCGTCTAGCGCTCCGAAGTCAATGCCGTTATCCCTGCGGCCGAACACCAGGACAAAGCCCTTTACTACCTTTGATTTTGCATGCGGTATGGCGACGCCGTTACCGAGACCCGTTGAACCGAGCTTCTCGCGTTCCAGGATGGATTTAAGAAACGCCTTCTTGTTTTTTAGCTTACCGGACTTGGCGACCAGATCCACCAACTCTTCGATAATCTCTTTTTTATTCCTGCCCTCAAACTCCAGGTTGATAAGCTTCTCCTGGAGCAGGCTGGACAGGTTTATCTCCTTAGGCATATTCTGACTCCACTAAAAAGATTATAATACTATTTTTTTATTTTTCTATAACTTTCTTACCTGTGGATAGAAAAAATTCACGAATACGAAGAATACCGCGCAAAGCAACGCTCCCATAAAAACGGTCCAGGAAGCCCCCCATACCTGGGTGAGACTGCCGGCAATAAGATTGCCGAACGGCATGACCCCGGCAAAGGTGATCATATATACGCTCATCAACCTCCCTCGGAAATGGTCAGGCACGATGTGCTGCAAGATGGTATTGATAAGGCTGATGGACATGACCGAACCGTATCCCACCACCGCTACTATTGCCAGAGAAAGAAGATAAACCCTGGATAAAGAAAAGCATGCCATGGCAATGGAAAATACCAGTGCGGAACACACTAGTATCCTACCCTTGTATTTAAAATTCCCCAGCGCTGCCAGGGTTAACGCCGCTAGAAGCGCTCCGCATCCAGTGGCTGACATCAACATCCCCAAGCCCCTCACCCCTGCGTGAAGGATATCCCGGGCAAAAACCGGCATCAGGATTACGTAGGACGTCCCAAAGAGACTGGTCACTCCCACCATGGAAATTAAGATAATAACGGTGCGGCTGCTGCGGATAAAATTCATGCCGTCCAAGATATCATTAATGAAGAGCGCCCGCTTCTGGATTTTACGAACGGGGCGAAGCTTAATTATCGACAGGGCCAGGATTACCGCCAGGAAGCTTATGCCGTTTAGAAAAAAACATCCGCTCATGCCGATGGCGGCAATCAGGATGCCGGCAAGGGCCGGCCCGATGATACGGCTGGAATTGAAGGCTGCGGAATTCAGGGCAATGGCGTTTAAAAGCTTTTCCCTGCCGACAAGCTCCGCGACGATGGCGTGGCGGGTAGGGGCATCAAATGCCATTACTACGCCGTTTAATACCGCAATCATCATAACGTGGACAGGGGTAATTAAACGTAGCTGGGTCAGGGTTGCCAAAACAAATGCCAAGACCATGAAACTTACCTGGGTGCACAGGAGGATCTTCTTTTTATTAACCCTATCAGTCACCACGCCCCCCAGGAGCGAAAGCAGGAATATCGGCAGGGAGCTCAAGAATCCCACCATACCAAGTAGGAACGCCGAGTTGGTAAGCTCGAAAACCAGCCAGCTCTGGGCCACTGTTTGCAGCCACGTCCCGACGAGGGAAACGAACATCCCTATCCAGTATATGCGGAAATCCCTGACCTTTAATGACGAAAGCATCTTAAGATTTAAGGACTGCCTTGCGGCGGCAACGGGGACAGAGTACTTTTATGCGGTCAGAGCGCAGGAACTCGCGCTCCTGTTTAACCGCGGGCTTAATGCTCGCATCCGGACCCGCCAGATAAAAAAGCACGAGTGATGCGTTTGAGAAGCACAGCGGCCCCAGCCTCCGGGCCACCCACTGCATCTGCTCCTGAGGCACGATCATCTCGCCGCAGCCTTCGCAGAGAACGATATCCTTTTCGATCTCCTGGATGAGGTCCTCTCTTTTAGCGGTGGTGGAGAGGTCAAATTCCCGCGAGAGGATTATGCCCTTGCCGGTGATGCAGTTGGCTTCGCACTGGCCGCAGGCAATACAGGTATCCCAGCGCAGGGTAAACACCCTCCTGGCGCGTCCGTTTCTTATCTCATCGCGGAATGTTATTGCTCCGGCAGGACAGACCTGGGCGCAGGCTCCGCAGCCCACGCAATCATCCTCGTGAAACTCGGGCTTGCCCCTGAATCTCTCAAAGGGCCGGTGCGGGCAGCGCGGGAACCTCGTGGTATAAGGCCTGCTGAAGAAGGACCGCAATGCCTCCTTCAACTCTCTTAATTTTGGATATTTCATCCCTAACCCCTAGGTGCTATCTACTGAACGCTATCTTTATATTTATCGCAGACTGATTTTTCCCAGAGCTTAACGCCTGACCTGTGCGCCCCGCGGGCCAGGGCATGCGCGGAAACCGGCGCTGTCAGAATAATAAAAATTATGCATAAAAGGGCCTTGACGCCTGCAGCGCTAAAACCGAACTTTACAAAGACCCCCAGCAGTATGCCGCAGGTCCCCAGGGTCACGCACTTAGCAGAAGCCTGCAGCCGGTTGTAAATATCGGGCATCCGTATCAGCCCGACGCAGCCAAAGAGGTCAAAGCTGATACCTATAATAATAAGGGTGTTGGAAAATATATCAATCATCGAAATTCTTTCCTTCCAGGAATTTTGCCAGCGCAAGCACCCCGATGAAACTCTGCAGCGCCCAGGCTATGGCGATATCAATATACCAGGACTTGCCGCTTGAGACGGCGAGTATGCCGCAGAAACCGATAACCAGTATGCCGAAGATATCCGTAGCAACCGCGCGGTCGGCAGGGGTCGGCCCCTTAAACATCCGCACGAGGGAAAGCAGGAAACATATCAATAGATACAGCCCGAGCTTCTCCGTAAACGGAACATCCAAAAATGCAAAAATCAAAACCACTATTGCCGCAATAAACAATAACCCTGCCAACCAACGGATAAATCTCATTCTAATACCTTCCCCAGGATGCGTTCAAATTTCAAGGCAATCCTGCGCGATGCCTCTTCGACATCCTGACCCCTGACGTCAATCCAATGGATGTAAAGATGCCCGCTTTCGTTATCGATATCCACGGAAAGGGTGCCCGGAGTAAGGGTAATGAAATTTGCCAATAGCGTCAGGGCGGTCTCGGTCTTCAAGGCAGTCCTGACCTTGACGATACCCGGGTTGATGGGCAGACGCGGGTTTATCACACGCATCGCCACGTCCACGTTGGCCTTAAGGCATTCCCAGGCAAAAAGAAACAGGAAAACCAAAAACCATCCGTAACGCCGTATATCCAGCCACTTGCCGGGGTACTCTGTAAAAAGGTCCCCTGTCATTGCGGCAATAAACAATGACAGAAGCACTCCCACCAGAAGATGCTGCCAATCCAGGCTGAAAGAAAGCAGGCACCAGATAACCAAACATACGATAAAGGTTACTATCCTGGAATGCATTTTCATCAAGGAGCCCCCAGAATCAAATTCGCATAATCCTTCCCGGCCAGCAGCGCTTCTGCCGCAGGCTTAATCAGCGCGTTAAGCACGGGGATGAAAAACAAACCCGCCATGATACACAGAAAAGCCAATAACAGCATCGAGAGCTTCATGAATAAAGGCGCCTCTTTCGCCCCTTGGGCCGCACCTTTTAGCTTGCGGATAAACGCGTATTTCTGAACCTTCAAGAAGGAAGCCAGGGTAACGACGCTCACCAGGATGCAGGTAACAGCCCCTGCATAACGGTGCGCCTGGATAGCCGCAATAATAATAATGAGCTTGCTCCAGAATCCGCAAAAAGGAGGAATCCCCGCGATAGATAACGACGCTACCAGCGAGGTCCTGGAGGTAACCGGCATCGCCTCATCTAATCCGTCCAGCTTATCAAGCTGCCGGTATCCGGTAGAATACTCTATGCTGCCGGCATTCAAAAACAAGAGCGATTTAAACAAGGAGTGGTTAAAAAGATGAAAGAGCCCTCCGATAATGCCCAGGGGCGTGCCAAGGCCAATGCCAAAAATCACGTAACCCACCTGGCTGACCGAATGATATGCCAGGAGCCGCTTAAAATCCCACTGTCCGATAGCCAAGAGAACTCCTATTGCCATGGAGAGGATACCCATCCAGATAAAGATCTCCGAGAACGCCGCATTAAACCCGATAATACTGAATATCACCCTCAATAAGGCGTAGATCCCGATAGTCTTGATGACCACGCCTGATAACATCGCCGACATCGGAGCCGGAGCGCTCGGATGGGCATCCGGTAGCCAGGCGTGGAAAGGGACAAAACCCGCCTTGATACTAAAGCCCGCCATAAACAGCGCTGCGCTGTAAAGGACAAGTTTAGGAGAAACCGAAATAACCAAGGAGCGGCTGATATCCGCCATGTTAAGGGTAGATACGGCACCCAGAAACATCCCGATGCCCAGTAGTATCAATGCCGAAGCCACTGCCCCGAGGACCAGGTATTTAAAAGAGGCTTCCAGCTCCTCTGCTTCAACCCCGAAAGCCACCAGCGCATAGCTGGCGATAGAGGTAATCTCCAAGAACACAAAGAGGTTGAAAAGGTCTCCGCTTATGGCCACCCCGTTTAAACCCGCCAACAACAGGCAAAAAAGGGTATAATAGAGGCTCTCGGAGGTATATCTTTTGGCGTAATCCAGGGAATAAAGGAGGCTGGCAAAACCGATGATGTTTACTACCACCAGCATCAATACCGTCAGCCCGTCCAACGCCATGCATATCCCGAACGGCGGCCTCCATCCTCCGACCGCATACATCTTAACCCCGCCCTTGAGCCACCAGATACTGCTAACGGAGAAAAAAAGGAGCGCTGCGCCAGAGCAGAGCGACAAAACCCTGCCGATGGAAAGCCGGATGCGCGAGACCAGCGGAACCAGGAAAGCAGAACCCAAAGGTATGATTACGAATATCGGAAGCATCTCTTATTCCCTTAAACGGCGGATTTCATCGATGTTAAAGGTTTTGTATTTCTCATATATCCGCACTGCGATTGCTACCATCAAGGCCGTAACGCCCAAGCCTATAACGATGGACGTCAAAATCAGGGCCTGCGGCAGGGGATCAACAAAGCTGGTGATAACGATGTTCTTATCCATGATGGGCGCATCGGAGTTCCAGCGGTAACCCAAGAGGATAAAGAACAAATTCAGCGCGTAGTCCATAATCCCCAAGCCCACTATCTTTTTAACCAGGTTCTTCTTGACCAAGAGGCAATAGACGCCGATACTAAAGAGTATAAGGCAAAGGATATAAAGGCTCATCTCTTCTGTTTATCTCCTTCGTCTACCGGGATACGCAGGACAGCCATAGCAATAAATATGGCGAATAGCCCTGCGCCCACTTTCATGGCGATGGCGACGTTGGACAAAAGTATCGAACCGGAGCTGAATAAATCAAAAGGCCTGCCTTTGGGCAGCACATTTATAAAGAAAACCCCCCCGGCAAATAAGCCTAAAAGCCCGATGCCCCAAAAAAACAACCCTCCAAGGGATTCGATGACGGATGCGGCGGCCTCGCTTAGCCTCTTCAAAGCCGTTTCCTTTCCAAAAGCCAGCACCAGATGGATAAACGACAATGCGATAATAACCCCTCCGGCAAATCCTCCGCCCGGGCTGATGTGTCCGTGCAACACTATATAGACTCCGAAGAGGAAAATGAGGCTGACGGTAATCTTAGTGACGCGTTTGACAATAAGGGACATCCCCTGTTCTTTCATCTCTTCTTACCTACCATTCTTAACACTGCCACCACCCCCACTACGGAGGTAAATAGCACTGTCGCTTCTCCCAGGGTATCGTAACCTCTAAAGTCCAGGATGATTGCGCTTACGATATTGGTGGCATGGGTCCAGCGCACCCCTTCGGAAATGTACTCTGAGCCGACCTTCATAATGGGGCTTCCAAAAGAAGGAAGCCCCATTATGGCCTGATAGCTAAACCAAAGGAATACCGACACAAACAATAGCGCGAATGCGAAATACCCCCATTTTATTCCTGTCTTCACGGGAGACACGTCGCGGCCCACCGTAGCCCTGATCAGGATAATCAAGGAGAGTATCTCGACTACCAGCTGGGTAATGGCGAGATCCGGCGCGCGCAGGATAAGGAATTCCAGGGTCAAGCCGATGCCCACCGCGCCCAGGGCAATAACGCTGGAAAGCAGGTCCTCGATCTCCATCGCCATCACCGCCGCTACAATCATAAAAATCAGGATAACCTCGAGCTCTAACATTTAAACACCGCCAGGATTATAAATACCGCTGCCAGGCCCAACAGGCTCCAGACCAGATAAAAATCCAGGTTGCCGGTATGGAGCCTACGCAATAAACGGTTGGCTGCGAATACGCTGCGGCCGGCCAGCATGGTCAGGGCATCAACGACACGGTCTACAAAAATAAACAGTATATACGATACTACCCTGCTTAAACCAAGCAGGATATTATAGACATCAAGGCTTTCGAGCCTTATGATAGCAAAGATGCGTTTAAGTAAGGGAAGCTCCTCAAGGGAAAGGTAGAATTGGGTAGCGGGAAAGCTCGGCTCGAAAACCGGCTCTTCACCTCCGATAAAGAAACCGTCGGCACGCGTTTTTCTGCTGCGGTCTGCCTGCCAGAAGACAAAACCAAGTATCACCCCCGTCAAGAGAAGCAGAAAAGCCAGGACGCTGTTCCAACTGCCCAGCAAAACGATATCTTGATTCAGCCAGGGACGTATAAATATCCGGATGAACGCCGCGGGCAGAACA
>Ga0265297_10002144_pt1 | contig 41736 bp, 45 predicted proteins | sample Munlanlwell13791_FD_192502 | JGI IMG/M metagenome (GOLD analysis project Ga0265297, IMG submission 192502) | Leachate microbial communities from a municipal landfill in Southern Ontario, Canada - Leachate well 137-91 | ecosystem: Engineered > Solid waste > Landfill > Unclassified | place... | reverse complement strand
CAAAACGACGTCATCAGAGGTCAAACCGCAACTGGTAAAAGAAATGACTTCATTATATTCCAGCCGTTGCAAATCGTCTTCCGTATACATAATCGTCGTTGGCTTTCCGGTGGTTCCGGAAGATAAGACAATATCAACGATCTTCGACATGGGTACGGCCAGAAAATCTCCGTTCTGTTCTGCGAGACACGTTTTATCAGTCAGAGGAAGCGTGTGCAGGGAATCAAGCGAAATCTTATTGCTCTGTATAGTATGGGATTGGAATAACTTCCGGTAATATGGCGAATAAGATTCGGCGTACGCCAGATGCTGCTGCAAAAGACGTTCCTGCTCAGCTTTGATTGCTTCCCATTTCAGGAATTCGATTGTCTCCCGGTGTTTGAACGGCGTCATGCCCTGTTCTCCATCATGGCAAGCTCACGATCCATAATTTTCCAGACTCTGTTTTTGAAGGCAAATACTGTCAGATCTTTGTAGTCATTCCAGGCAATCGGAGGAAGCTGGCGAATTTTGACCATCCCCGATCTTAGCAGAGCCGACCCTTTCGGCATGATGATATCGCTGCCGGATATGCAAAGCGGCACAATTGAAGCCTTTGCAGCGTAGGCAAGCCGGAAGGCGGCACTGTGAAAATTTCTCATAGTTTGATCCGTTGATCGTGTTCCTTCTGGAAAAAAAACGATTGAAACGCCTTCCTCCAATAATCGAGAAGCCTTTGTTATAAACTGATCGTACTGCATCATCCGAATATTCAGGTATCCGGCGAATTTTGCGTACTGTCCAAGCACAGGCAGTCGAAACGGCCATACGTTCACAATTTGTACAAGTTCATATGGCAATACGCCCATCAGAAATGCGTCCGCTGCAGATCGATGGTTACAGACAATAATGAACGGTCCGTCTTGATCGTTTTTTTCACTGTGCTCATACTGAACCCGAATGAACGGAAACGGTATGGCCATAACAATCTTGCCGTACCAGTTGATTGCACGCCGAAAGCGTCTCCATGTCTGGCGTTCCGGCAAAACAAGAATTCCCAGAATGGTAATCACAATGGTCAGCACGGGAATTACAAATGCCGAAAAAAAAAGAAACAACGGATAAAAATACAGATTCAATAAATAGTATTTTAAGCGATCCGTCATCTTATGATTTTTTGTCGATTTCTTCTTTTTTAATCGTAAAAATAAATTGATAAATGTCTTGAAGTGTCCGGATATCGCGTACCCGTTCTTCATTCCTGATTTTTACCCCGAAACTGTTTTGAAGCGCGACGACAAGGTCAACAATATCGAGACTGTCAAGCCCGAGATCGGTAAAAATATGGGCAGTCGGCACAAGCTTGTCCTTTTCGATTTCAAAAGATTCTTCAAATACTTTATTTGTTTTTTCGATAATTTCCTGCTCAGTCATGCATTCCTCCGAGAGAGTAAACAAACCCTGCTAAAATTTTTTACAAACCAGTGCTGCATTGATGCCGCCGAATGCGAACCCATTTTTCAGCACCGTGGATATCTTTTTGGAAATCGGCTGCAGCACATGCTGGATGCCTTCACAATCAGGACTGACGGTTTTCAGATTCTTTGTTGGATAAATTACATTCTGTTTCATCATCGTGAGACTTGCCGCCAATTCGATCGCGCCCGAAGCGCCAAGCGTATGACCGATATACCCCTTCAGACTGCTGACGGGAACCGATGTGCCGAATATATCCCGGATAGCCTCTGCTTCTTCCTGGTCTCCCTGGATCGTCGCCGTTGCATGCGCATTGATATAATCGATGTCCCCGGGATTCACGCCTGCATCATTCATTGCCTGTTTCATGCATGCGACCATGGATTCCTTGTTCGACTGGCTTACATGAAAACCGTTTGCTGTCGTATTAAAACCAAGCACTTCTGCGTGAATCACGGCATTCCGTTTCCGGGCGTGTTCATACTCCTCCAGGACAAGAATGCCGCTTCCTTCGCCGCAGACCAGCCCGTCACGGTCTTTGTCAAAAGGTCGTGGAGTGTCCTGTGGTGTCGCATTATATTTTGCAGATGTCGCAAAAAGAATATCAAATGACCCGGTTACGGTCGGATGCAGTTCTTCCGCGCCGCCGCACAGAAGTACGTCTTGTCTGCCAAGTCTAATCAGATCGTATCCGATGCCGATGGCATGGAGTGCCGATGCGCATGCGGCAGCCGGCGCCATAATCGATCCGTTCAAGCCGAGATACTGTGCGACGTTCACTGCCGCAGTATGCGACATGCACTGAAAGAACATAGTGGAGTTCAGCTGGCCAAGATCCTTATTCGGAAGTATGATCTCAAAAGCGTCGTTAATGCTTTTTGCGCTGCCCATGGTTGAGCCGATAATGCATCCAATCCGCCACCTGTCCTCCTGGGCAAGCGTTATGCCTGCATCAACAAGCGCTTCTTCTGCTGCCTGAGCGGCAAAAATGCTCATACGCCCCATGGAACGCCGCTTCTGACGCGGGATGCGTTTCTCATCCTTCACTTCAGCCGGTGCACCAACGAGACTCTGAAGCCCGATGTAGCGATCCCAATCTTCCATGCGCTGCACAGCACTCCTGCCCTGCTCGATGCCCTGCATGAGCACAGACACGCCATTGCCGAAGGGAGAAACAACACCCATCCCTGTTATGACTACCCGTTTGAATGACATACCGTTTGACTGAGCAGTTTGCCGTACCGCCCCTTTCCAATGACTGCGCGGCCAACAATAAGCGACGACATCATGGCGCCGATAATACCGGGCAACAGCGCGCTTTGGCCGGTTGCAAATACGTTATGAAGAGGAAGCTTGCCAATAAGATTAAACTGTCCCATTTTCTGTTTGATCCCATAGGCGCTTCCATCGGGACTGTTAAGATACTCCTTGAAGGTCAGTATCGATGCAGAGTCAACAATCTCGAGATTGTCCTGATATAAAGGAAAAACATTCAAAAGATATTTTTTCATCGCTTCGATACGATGTTTTTTGTAATCAAGGTATTCCTGAGGCCGGCTCCCTCTTTGGGTGTCTTTCCAGTGCATTACTTCTTCGGGAAAGGAAGGCTCAAGAATACAGATTCCCTTTTTCTCGTCCTTCTCATCGACTAATTTAATAATTACCTGAGCAGGATCGCCTTGGTATGCAGGATCAAGCAAGTAATTTACATCATCGTTCGGGAAAATCGATGTGATGCCAGAATCGGGATAAGGATCACGTGCATCAGGTTTCAGCATTCCAAAAGCAGTAAAAATACCGATCGAAGATTCAAACGATGTAATGCGATCCGCAAAAGCCTTACTGAAATGCTTTTCGGGCAGCATCTTCAGAATTTCTTTTGGATGGATTGCCAGGATACACGAGTCCGCTGCTATCTCTTCTCCGGTGCTCAGAACGAAACGTTTTACGATGCAATTTTGAATATCGGCAAATTCCCGTATCGTCGTTCCGCACTGTACCTCAACATTGTATTCTTTAAATTTTTGTTCAAAGGCATGCACAAAGGCATCTCCGCCGTTCTTGACACAGGCAAGCGACTCATAAAAACTGAGAACCATTCTGCTGTGATTGGCAAATGATATTTCATCTGGCCTTACCCCGTAACACATAACATATCCTGAGAGAAGTCCCCTCAGAAGCAGATTGGATGTCATATCTTTCAATACTGAATCAAGTGAAATATAATCTTCATCGAGATTGGGCGGAGTAATGGTATTGTTATGAATATTGAGTGCAGGTGTCCGTTGGCACACCGACTGAATCTTTTCAAAATACCGGTCAATGCCGCTTGTCTCGCCGGGGAAATACCCTTTTAAGCTTTTTTTAATATTTTCAATACCGCTCGGGTGATCGAATTCTCTGTTTGATGAGGAAAAAATGAATCGATTTCGATAGGATTCGCCAACAAAGATTGGCTCAATGAAATCACGGATACCGAGAAAAGACAGAATATCAGTGAGAATTCCTCCTGCATGAAGCCCGCCGGTAAAATGAAACCCCGTGTCGAAGGCAACGCCTCTTCTTCTGAACCGGGATAGGGAACCACCGATGTGCGGAGCTTTTTCGAGCAACAACACCCGGTGACCATGCATGCCAAGCAGCAACGCCATGGTCAATCCGCTGATCCCGCTTCCAATCACTATATCATCATATTTTTTCATATTGACACGTCGCCTTCTCGATTGCACATGGAAAAATCAAGAAGAAACTACATTGCGAGGCCGCCGTTAACTCCAATCACCTGTCCATGGATATACATATGTTCTTCTGTCGAAAGGAAATGAACAACAGATGCAACATCTTCAGCTTTTCCAATGCGGTTAAGAGGAATCAGAGGCAAAACCTGATCAGTGGGGATATCCTTGGTCATGTCTGTTTCAATAAAACCCGGAGCAACTACATTAACGCAGATATTCTTTTTGCCTACTTCGCGGGCAAGAGCTTTTGCAGCTCCAATCAATCCCGCTTTCGAGGCTGAATAATTTACCTGACCTGCCTGACCGATCTGACCCGATACAGAGGATATAACAACAATACGGCCCCGCTTCACTTTTAACATGGAAAAAACAACAGCGCGGCTTACATTAAAAAAGCCATTCAGATTTGTTTCTAAAACAGAGTTCCACTCTTCTTTCGTCATCCAGATAAGAAGGTTGTCTTTAGAAATGCCTGAATTATAAATCAAGACATCCGGAGTCTCGGTTTCTAAACGCGGACCAAGCGCTGCCTCAACATCTTCGTATCGAGATACGTCAAATGAAAAAAGTTCACAGGTGCCGCCTTCGTTCTCGATACTTTTTTTTACTTCATGTGCTGCTTGATGATTGTGTTTATAGGTAAGCCAAACATGATAATCAGCTTTCGCCATTTTCAGCGAAATGACTCGACCAATGCCACGACTTCCTCCAACTATTAATGCTATTTTTTTAGTTTGTTCTTGCTTCATTTTCTATGGCACTGATAAATCTAAGTGTTCATTTTTTAAGACATTATTTAATTCAAAAGTGCAGAATACTACACTAATATTTCTTGCATGTCAATAATTTTTCGGTTTTTACAATGCATTTTGAAGGTTGATAGTATAGCACAGACGCGGAACATGCTCAATAGAATTAATTATTATTTTCAATGAGGTAGGCTTTTATTCACTGTGAGGGTTCTTGCACTTACTATATAAGGGAACGCTGTAGCAGCTACAGGGAATTAGTCGGTTGGATAGAACGCGCAGCTTGGTGGCAGAGATTTCCTCGCAAAACGTTTGTTAGGCATTGCGCCCATACGTCTTTGCTTGGTCAAGCCATATCTCCCGCTTTTGCTGCGTGCTCCCATTGATTGGACCAAAGCTCGTGATGGTCACAGGCTTTATACCGCTGAATTCAAGAATAGTGCGTTTCATTTGATTGTGGCCCGGCATACGATATACCCAGCGGAAATACCAAGGCGGTGCGTTCATGGTAACGAGAAGATGTGCTGAACGTCCTGAGAGCAGGCGATCCCAAGAATAAGAACTTTCACGGAATTTGAAGGCAAAGCTTGGCAGGAATACGCGATCAATAAAGCCCTTGAGCAGGGCTGGCATACTGCCCCCCACCAGATGGGATATACGAAGACGATGTGCTGCGCCCAAGTGATTGCAGCCTGTGCAGCTGCCAATTCCGGCTCAAGTTCCTGAATTGAGGCGTAGCCCTTATGGAGCAGTGGGTCAAAAGACAGATCACCAAGAGAAATCAGTCGAGCCTCACTGTTGACTGCCGTGGCCCCTTTCTATGTATGTAGGAATTGGCGATGGCACCGCAGAAGCTGTCATTGTTGGGGTATCCCAAAATTACAAGAATCCGTTTGTTCATAGTCGTAATTGCCTAACGATGAGTTCACACACCGCGTAGCGGTCGGCGTGGAACGAGAAGTTATTGACCTACAGCTTCTTTGGGTTTTTCAGTCGAAATAGCCTTTTGTAAAATTCCTTTCACGATTTTCTGATTTTTAATTGCTGGAAATTCGTTCGCGAAGGAAGCTATGTCTTCATCAAAATTATCGTATACCTTTACCCGGAAAGTCCCCGTATAATAACCTGATAAGGCTTGATCAAGAAGAGGCAAAACAGGTCCGGCCCTCAGTTCATCATCATTTACCCTTTTGACGTTATCAGCCTCTATCCTTCCTATATAAACTAGAGAATCGGGTTCAATTTTGAAAGTCGCGTTTATGGGGATATCGAAACTGCCGCAATTCCCATTCATGTGATAGAGAATAACCATTCCGGTAATTGTATCCAGTATATATTCTCCCGGTGTCATTTGCACGCTTAAAAAATATTCATTGTATGTTCCTTGTACTGCTTTAGTAGGGAGGTTCGTATAATATTCATAAGTTTCGTCTTGATCTGCTCTGTTCTTGCTTTTTATTGTCACAAAATCAGCAAATGGTTGACATCCAGGCTTATAACTGTTAGAAGTTTTTAAAGTAAAGATTGCTATTGATTCCTTAGAAATATCAATTTGCTCAATACTTTTAGTAAAAGCCATGTTTCGTCGTGCAGCGCATCCGTTAAGCAAGAAGATTTCAGCAATTATTACAAACAGAGCTAAATATATTTTAAAATAACCCATATTATCTCCTTCTAATGACGCGGGTCCACGCGCCACCTTCTGGCGCGTCGCTATCAACCCGCTGGTTGAATCATGGAACATTCTTTTGAATCTTTTTGGGAATATTTCATGCGGGCATGGCTGACCCTTTTTGTTCCTGCATTATTGGGGGTTTTGTTTCTTTTGGGGTGTTCCACCCAAAATAATAAATTAAACATCCAGCAATCAAAGCGACGAGTACGCCTAAAATTATATATCCGAGAGGTTTCTCATACCATTTATAAAAATAACAGTATCAAACTATGCTTTATTGGTCAAGATGGAAAAAAATTATGCCTCTGTTGAATATCATGATGGTTTCAAAATAACTAACATGCAAATTTGAATATTATTCAGCAAAGGAATAGCATTACCCGACAATTCCCCCAACCGTTATTTCTGGAATACGAAGGGTTGGTTGTGCGTCGCTTACCGGGGCTCCTTGACCATCTTTTCCACAGGTGCCTATCGCAAAACCAAGATCATTGCCAACACGATCAATTGAAAGAAGAACCTGCGGTCCATTTCCGACAAGTGTGGCCCCACGAACCGGTTCTCCGATAGCTCCATTTTCGATCAGATAACCTTCACTCACCTCGAAAACAAAATCGCCATTCACAGTATTGACCTGTCCACCGCCCATTTTTTTCACATAAAGGCCTTTTGGTGTTGAGCGAAGAATTTCTGCAGGGTCATCATTTCCCGGCGCGATCATTGTATTCGTCATCCGGGGAATTGGGCGGTGTTTGTACGATTCACGCCTGCCGTTCCCGGTTGAATGGGTCTTATCTTTCATTGCCGTAATACGATCATAGAGAAACATTTTTAAAATCCCTTTATCAACCAAAACCGTGCGTTGAGCAGTCTTTCCCTCGTCATCAAAAATGAAAGAACCGCGCTTTCCGGGAAGAGTGGCATCGTCAATTACCGTAATAATTGTAGATGCAATCTGCTGACCGATCTTATTGGAGTAGACTGATAAACCTGATTGCGCAAGATCAGCCTCAAGTCCGTGCCCGACTGCTTCATGAATCATGGTGCCGCCTGCTTCAGAGCTCAGCACTACGGGCATTCTTCCCGCCGGCGCTTTTCTGGCGGACAGCATCATAACCGCCCTTTTTGCGGCTATTTCCGCTGTCTGTACGAGGGATTGTTCATCGAATAACTCCATTCCCCGTATGCCGCCAATCGCTTCATATCCGGTTTGGATCACATCTGCATCTGCTGCTACAACCTGGACAAGAGCTGTCAGATACATACGGTCATCTTCAGCAAGAAAGCCATCAGAATTCGCAATAAGTACTTTTTGGCGGTTTTCCCGATAGACGACAAGCACCTGCCGAATCCGGCGGTCGATTGAGCGGGCTATCCTGTTTGCCTCAAGGACCATTGCGGTTTTTGAAGTCGTATCGACATCAGCCGGATCTCTCCGAATGCAGCTGTTTCCCGTATTTTTTTTTCGAATAAGGTTTATGTCTCGGTGCTGGTGTCCGTTGTTTGTTGTTTGCCTGACTGCCTCTGCAAGTTCAAGCAGGGATTCCATTGCAAGGTGATTGGTATATGCATAAGCTGTGCGATAGTCAGCGACACAACGAAGTCCGACACCCTGATCAATGCCGGAAACGACTTTTTCAATCTTATTGTCTTCACATAGAATGGAAAGCGGCGTATTTCGCTCAACAAAAATATCCGCGAAATCGCCTCCGTTCTCCAATGCTTTTTTCAGCACACGAGAATAGTCAATCGTAGTATCCATTATGCTCTCCTCAAAATCGACAAACCATTTCTTAGATATTCATTGTTCCTTCTTCATACGGTTCAAGCGATTGCTTTTGATCAGGGTCAACAAGTCGCACTTCTGCAACTGCTCCGGCAGGAAGCGTTATCCACTGAAGAGAATTCCTGAGATTGATTTCAGCATCAGAAACCTCGATTAATGTGCCCGTATAACGAACACCATTTGCAATGGCTATGACTTCTTTCCCGATCATTCCCTGAATATCTCGCATATTTTCTCCCTTGAACAATCTGTTTTCTTGTCTTATCATACAAAATCAGAACCGTGTTATATCTCAAGTCTGCCCCATGTTTCTTTTCGGTATCGCCACATTAAAATAGACATTCTGACAACCCAGTCAAGAATCGAGATCGACCAGACAAAATGGATTTCAAGTGCGAAAACCCCGGCACACAATGCAGCAATCGGAATTCTGACGAGCCACATTCCTACAAGCGTTGCGAGCATAATAAAACCGGTATCACCAGCGCCCCGAAGAGATCCGCCAAGAACCAGGGTGATCGCGATCGGAATCTGGGCAAATGCCGCAATCTTCATATATAAAATTCCATACCGTATGACTTCCGGATCATCCGTAAAAGCATGCAGCAGCGCAAAAGGAAAGAAAAAAAAGACAAGACCCATTACAGCCATGAGAATGACTGCCAGCCGGTTTGCCTCGAACGCCGAAAGCCGTGCATGTTCAGGTTTGCCGGCTCCTAAATTCTGGCCTACCATGGTGGCAGCAGCCACGGCAATTCCATATCCTGGCATGAAGGAAAATGCTTCAATCGCAAGCCCTACCTGGTGCGCTGCATAAACAACCGTGCCATATAACAATATCACTTTTGCAAAAACAAGGGCGCCCACATTCTGAAGCAGCCGGTCGATAAAAATCGGATAGCCGATTCGAGCAGTCAGCACCGTATATTTCCATTCCAGTGTTCTGGTAAAGGTAATATATTTTTTATGAAGCGATCGTGCAAATAAATATACTGCTCCCATGCACTCGGAAATAACAATAGCGATAGCCGCTCCTTGCACGCCAAGCTTCGGGAAACCAAGATATCCATAAATCAGGGGATACGCGACACCAACATGAAGAATATTCACAATCAAGGTCGCATACAAAGGTGTTTTTGTATCACCGGTACCCTGCATAATACCGGCAAGAACATTGATCGCAATGCTAAAAATAATTCCGGAAAATATGATCGTAATGTAATGGGATATAATATTTTGAACTTCCTGATCTGCACCAAGCAAATAAGCAACACGGTCACTATAAAACAATCCTAACAGCGTAATTAACAATGCAGCACCGGCAGCAAGGATACAGGCTTGAAATGCTGCTATGGAAGCCTCTGGTTTGCGATCAGCACCCCATAGCTGAGCAACAAGCACCGTAACACCTATGTTGATTCCCCAGGAAAGGCTCATCGCAACAAAAATCATAACCTGGGCAATACCGACTGCGGCAATGGAAGCCGCACCGAGTCCACCTACCAGAAAAATGTCAACAATGCCGACCGAACGCTGAAGCAGGCTTGAAAGAACAACCGGCAGGGCCAGAGAGAAAACCTGTTTTCGAATTGGTTGATCCATGGTATAGAGATAAATGTTAGATTAGCAAATTCGGGGAAGCTGTTCTCCCTGAAGCATGTCCATCATACGGCTTCCCCCGATCGGAGTTTCGAGCAGGAGCATGCGTGAAGGAGTTGTCGTTACTTCACCAATGATTGCAGCGTTGCGCCCGTATTCATGCATCCGCATAGCCGCAAGCACTTCCTTAGAAACTGCTTTATCTACAATGGCAATAAAAATACCCTCATTTGCTGCATACAGCGGGTCAAGACCGAGCAGGCTGCATGCACCTTTTACTGCAGGAGGTATGGGAAGGTCTTGTTCGCGGATGCGCATGCATAATCCTGATTCCAGCGCAGCTTCTTTTAAAGTCGTTGCAAACCCGCCCCGGGTAGGGTCCCGCATGAAATGAATTTCTGAAGAGGCCTCGAACATGACCTCTACCAGACCGTTTAATGGGCAGGAATCTGTAGTTATTTTGGGTTCGAAGGTCAAACCGTTCCGTTCAGCAATAATCGCAGTTCCATGACATCCTATTTCACCGCTTATGAGAATGATATCTCCGCTTTTAATCCGGGACGACGATATCTCACGGCCATCAGGCACATATCCGATTCCAGAAGTGTTAATAAACATGCCGTCAGCCTTACCTTTATTCACTACTTTTGTGTCTCCGGCAACAATTTGAATTCCCGCCTTTTTGGCAGCAGCAGACATGGATGCAATGATTGTTTTAAGATCGACAAGAGGAAAACCTTCTTCCAAAATGAAACCGGCAGTGAGAAAAAGGGGCCTAGCACCTGATACAGCCAGGTCATTTACGGTTCCATGAACAGCAAGATCGCCGATATTTCCTCCCGGAAAAAAGAGAGGGGTCACGACATATGAATCAGTGGTAAAGGCAATTCGGTTCGAGGGCATGGTTACGAGAGCGGAATCTCCTGCGCCTTTTATCCCAAAAGCTGGGCCGAAGTATTCATGAATCAGATCATGCATGAGTTTGCCGCCGCTGCCATGTCCAAGAAGAATAGTGTCCACCTGCAATGCTCCTTTTTATGAATGGCCGTATTTATAGTATGCTGCGCAGCTTCCTTCCGTGCTCACCATGCACGGTCCAACCGGGTTATCAGGAGTACAGCCAGCGCCGAATAAGGCACACTCAGTCGGCAGTTTTACTCCGCGAAGAATGTCACCGCAGGAACAGATTTCCGGTTCTAATGCATCAGAGGAAGGAGGTTGAAATTTTACATTTGCATCGAGGAAGGCATATTGTTCTTTTAGTTTTAATCCGCTTTGTGGAATCACTCCGATCCCCCGCCAGTATGCATCAGAAGGCTCGAAATATTTATTAAGAAGATTAAGCGCCCGTGGATTGCCTTCTTCCTTGACAATAGAACGATACTGAATCTCCACATGCGCGTTTTTCTGGTTGATCTGTCGGACAATCATCAGAATGCCGCTGATAATATCATGGGCTTCAAAACCAGTTACAACTGATGGTTTATGATACTCTGAAGCAACAAATTCATACGGTCGTGTCCCAATAATGGCGCTTACATGCCCGGGAAGGATAAAACCATCAACCAGGACGTCCGCACAATCGAGCAAAGCCTTGAGTGCAGGCGGAACGAGCTTATGTGAAGAATAAATGGTAAAGTTTTTTATCTTTTTTTGTTCAACGTATTCAAGTGTGGCGGCAATAAGCGGTGAAGTCGTTTCAAAACCGGTTGCGAAAAAGACGATCTCATTGCCTGGTTCCTGCTCCGCAAGTTTCAGCGCATCCAGAGGAGAATACAAGACCCGGATATCTGCTCCCTGCGACCGTGCCTCAAGCATGGATTCTTTTCCACCCGGCACCCGCATCATATCGCCAAAGGTAGTGAGAATAACGTTCGGTATTCGTGCGATCGCAATCGCCGCATCAACATCATGAATCGAGGTTACGCATACCGGGCAGCCTGGACCACTCAGCAGAGTGATGCTTTTCGGAATCACATCGCGTATCCCATGCCGAAAAATCTCGACCGTATGCGTGCCGCAGACCTCCATGAGTTTGAGCGGGCGATTTATCTGATTCATTAATTGTTGTAATTCTGAAAGCATCTGTTTCATGATAGTTTTAGATCCTGTTTGAGCCGTTCCCTGATCAGATATGCCTGCCCAAGAGAGACACAGGCATCATTGCAGGGAACCTGGCGATTCGTATAAACAGCAAACCCATCCGCGGTTAATTGGCGCATGGTTCTGTTCAAAAGATACGCATTCTGAAACGTCCCCCCGCTCAAAACTATCTGGTTCAAGGAATAGTGTGTGCTGAGTTTATTGACCATCGTTCTGGTCAGAGAAGCAATGGTATTATGAAACATGGTTGCAATTCTGTCGATAGGATATTTGCGCTCTTTGTCTGTTATAATTGACCGGATCATCGGGCCGACGTCTATTACACTATAGCCGTTTTCCTGCTTGAGCGCAACTTCGTACTCCTCATCGATTCCCGCACGCGTGAAGGATTCAAGGGCAATCGCTGCTTCACCCTCGAACGTATTTTTGTCGCAAATTCCAAGAATGGCGGAAACCGCATCAAACAGTCTTCCCATACCTGATGCGAGCGGAGATAGCTCGGAAGACTTTCGAACCAGGATCAGGTTTTCTATTGTCGATCTTCCATACCTCTCGATAAATCCGATTTTTTCAAGCTGCGATATCACGTCATTCTCCGCAGCGCTCACCACATAGCTTAGGGCTGTTTTCCATGGTTCCCTGATCGCCGCTTCTCCTCCGGGAAGAGGAACATGCTGTATGTGAGCGGCCCTGGTAAATCCCTCGATATCAGCAATAAGAAACTCCCCTCCCCACAAACTTCCATCAGTTCCGTATCCCGTTCCGTCGAAAACAACACCGATCACCTTGTCTATCAAGCCGTATTCAGCCATGACAGAACCAATATGCGCATAATGATGCTGAATCGAATAAAGCTGGATGGTCTGATCTCGGCTTTGCGACAATGCAGCTTGTTCTTTCGCCCATTTGGTGGTTCCGTACCCCGGATGCAGATCATGCACAAGATGGAGAGGATTCGTGCGATACACTTTTTTAAGATTTGTCAGAGTTTCTTCATAGAAAATTTTTGTTTCGTAGCTTTCCATATCACCGATATGCTGGCTTGGGATCGCGAATTCCCCTTTTGTTAAGGTAAACACTGTTTTTAAATCAGCACCACATCCCATTACTTCAGGTCCTTCGGAAGATAAGCGGATAGGATTCGGTGCATATCCTCGGGAGCGGCGGATGAAGGATAGTTCAGAGTTGTTTTCTTTTATGCTTTGAACTTTGAACCTCGAACTTTGAACTCTAATCACCGAGTCATCTACCCGCATAAAAATATCACGATCGTGAACCAGAAAACCGTCCACCAGACTACTGAGCTTCTTGAAAGCCTCTTCATTTTCATGGACAATGGGTTCTTCGGAAAGGTTTCCGCTTGTCATGACAAGGGCATCAAAATGTGGATTCTTGGTGCGATTCGCTTTGCCATCGGGATGGAGAAATAATAAATAGTGGAGCGGCGTATACGGAAGCATAATACCGACAAACTGATTATGTGGTGAAACGGCTTCAGGCAGAATACTGTCTTCTTTTTTCCGAAGAAGAACAATTGGCCGTCTTGCTGACTGTAAAAGGTTCTGCTCCTGAGCTGAGGCAATACAAAAACGCTTTGCAGCTTCAAGAGAAGGAACCATGATTGCGAACGGCTTATTACTTTTCCTTTTCCGATCTCGTAATCGTTGTACCGCCTCTTTATTCGTTGCATCACAGGCAATATGAAATCCGCCAATACCTTTTATTGCAACGATACCACCCTGTTTTAGCAGCTCAATTGTGACCAGCATTGCATTATTGCTTTTTATTTTGGACTCTGAATCCAGCCTGCCCTCGAACGCTTTAATCGGGGGAACTCTGAACTGAACTTTTGGCCCACACACCGGGCAAGCATTCGGTTGGGCATGAAATCGGCGATTGCCTGGATCATGATACTCATGGAGGCAGTTTTCACACAGGGTAAATGATGCCATGGTAGTATTCGGCCGATCGTAGGGAATGGATGTCGTGATAGAATAGCGAGGACCACAGTTCGTGCAGTTGATAAACGGATACAAATAACGCCTGTCATCAGGATCGAGCATTTCGCGTAAGCAATCATCGCAAATGGAAATATCAGGTGAAATCAGAGTAAACGGCTGTTGACTTTGATCCAGACTCGTGCGTATGGAAAAATCAGGATAACCAAAAAACGGGAGTGTAGTTACCGCAATATGAGTGATGGACGATAGAGGTGGTGCTTCCTGTTTCAGTTTCTGAACGAAATCGGCAACCCGGTCTCCTTCAATTTCGATAAGGACACCTTCGCTCGTGTTTGCAACATAGCCTTTTAAATTGAGGGATGCAGCAAGGTTATATACGAAAGGCCTGAATCCTACTCCCTGGACAATGCCTTTGACTAGGATCTGAGCCCGATCAGCCATTGGGCCCATGAATCCACCCCTTTTCCAGTCGCGCATGAGACTTCAAAAACTTCGAGTTTCGGGTTAAGCGCCAGGGAGTCATTCCGCATTTTATGAATATCAGCCTTTACATACGGCAGGAGATCGATCTTGTTTAACACAAGTGCCTTCGATTCCTGGAACATCAAGGGATATTTGAGCGGCTTGTCATGTCCTTCGGCAACGGACAAGACCATGATCTTCATGTCTTCGCCCACCTTGAATTCCGCAGGGCAAACGAGGTTTCCCACATTCTCGATAATCAGCATATCAAGGTCCTTCAGGGGAAGTTCTGGAAGAACTTCATTGATCATGTTCGCATCAAGATGACATGCACCGCCAGTATTAATCTGGACAACCGGGATCCCCAGAGCTCCTATGCGTTCAGCATCATCGGTTCCAACAATATCCCCTTCGATAACACCGATCTTGAGATGCGGTTTTAAAGCCTGGATGGTCTGCTCAAGCAGTGTTGTTTTCCCGGCACCAGGGGCTCCCATCAAATTGATAGCATACACTCCTGCATCTTTAAATTTTTTCCGATTTTCTTCGGCAATTCGGTCGTTTGCCTCTAAAATTCTAGTAACAACTTTAACTTTCATTAATGAATCTCCAAAGATACGATCTCCATCTCACGGCCTTTTGTTATTTCAAATGTCGTAGAGCCGCAATGAGGGCATGCGAGGATAAACGATGCGTCCTGCGCTTCAAATTCCTTTTTGCACGACTGACATATTCCCCCGAGCGGAATGATTTCAAATACCAGCGTTGCATTGGCAGCAATCGTCTTTTCTTTCAACGCATTAAAGGCAAATTCCAGTGATTCAGGAAGAACCCCGCTCGCCTTCCCGAGGCGGACAGTCACGCTGTCAACAGATTTACAACCCCGTTCACGGCATTGATCCCGGGCAATGTCAATGATATTAATCGCTAGAGATGATTCATGCATATATTCACCTGAGTGAACCGCTTCGGTCGAGATTTTTTGGATTGCAAAACCGGCATGGATAAGCACATAATCGCCGATCTGCGGCGTTTCAGGAAGCAATTTAATGCTGACTTCCTTTCGCGCTCCATAGACATCGATTACAGCTGTTTCCTGATCGATGGAAATGATTTTTGATGGTACCGCAAGACACATGATACAGACGCTCCTTACTGTTCCCTCGCGCAACTAGTAATATTTTTATCCCACTTTTCAACTGTTCTGTCAAGGTGAATAACGGTTTTTTCATGGCACTGAAGAACGAACATGAAACAAAAAGCTATTGATGCGCCGCAGGGACCCGCTTTTTCGATTCGGCAAAAATCCAGGCAATGCCAAAACCAGCCATAGCGGATTGTTTCGTTCTCATGAGCGGGCTTGTATCAAAAGCAGCCCCTGACAATTCATCATAACTCGCAAATCCGCCGAACCATATATGCTCAAAACGTTTTGAAACCGACATAAGCACTTGCGTCCCGCTGTATCCGCCGGATGCACGGTAAGCTGGCCGGATACCGGGAAGCGCATACGCAGGAGCTACACCGTAGTAATACTCATGAAACTCCTGAGTGGCAAAGACCGGTCCTATAATAAAGCCAAGATTCCATCCGGTGCCTGGCAATATGTTTTTGAAATGCACATTCAATTGCGGATTTATAGTAACCCCGATTCCCTTGATACTTGATAGATCCGTGGCTATGGCAAAAATTCCACGGATAGGAAGCCGAAATCGAAACGTCGTATCAGCATTACAATCGGTAACAAGACAAACGTCAAGTGAAGGTCCTAGCTGCATTGTCGGATTAAGATCAGGCATTCCCCTGCGGGCGGTATTGTTATCGCTTTTAACCGGAACTCCACCATCCGCACTCATGCTTAATCGTGCACGATTTGAACGAAATAGCAGCCCATACACACCGCCTTTATCAACCCGGAATATCTCGCCTCGGTATATCAGATACGGAATCGGGAGCACATAGAATCGCTGCTGATTCGAACCACGATAATCAGGCATGCTTAAGCCGCTTACCCCTAACCCAGCCTCCCATACAGGAAGATCAGAAGCCGCGCTGACGCTGACAAAAAACAGGCTTGCAATAAGACCGAGAAGGAGTCTGTCAGTATGTCGTGTTCTATTGCTTTTCATGATTATTTCGTTTCTTAAAATCCATAGCGATTATAGTCAAGACGCCGTCAAAATCAAGAATAATCTGCATGCGCTTGCTATTTCTTTATGAAAAAGGAAAGGAAGGTCGACTTGAAAATTACTCTGATTCCTGTTATGGTAACGTCCAATGCGAACAAAAGAATCACAATTCATTGGTTCCTTGATCGGAACCGCGATAGGTGACTCTCTGAGTGCGCGAATTGAGGGCATTACTGATGTTCAGTCTCTCCCGAAAATGGGGCCAAGATACACTGATGATACCGTCATGACTCTGGCGGTTGCCGAATCTCTGATTGAACGGAAAGGATATGATTACTGGGACATGACAGACCGGCTCGTCAGAAATTATGAGCAGGAACCCTGGCGAAGATACGGAACAGACATTCCCCGGATATTCAGAATGATGCAAAGCGGCAAAATGGGCTTCGGAATGCTCGATCGCCAACTCTATTCTGAAGGATCATTCGGGAACGGTGCAGCGAAGCGGGTATCTCCTGTTGGGCTGCTTTATCATGATAATCCACGCATGATGAGAGAAATCGCCTATCACACCGCTGGGATTACTCACAGCAACGACCTTGCGCTTGAAGGTGCCGCACTCCAGGCCTGTGCAGTAGCGCTTGCGGTGCTTACGAATCCGGGCGAGCTCAAGGCACATGAATTTCTTGGAGCACTCAGGATATTCACGAAGCCCGGTCCCTACCAGGAAAAGCTCAAAATCATCATGCAGTTTCTAACGGAGAGAGCTGAAAAAACGACAGTCTTGCAGGAGCTTGGAAACGGAAACGAAGCTCTGCATTCGGTTCCCACTGCCATTTATGCATTTCTCGTAAATGACGGGTTCGAGAATGCCGTCGCGTATGCGGTAAGCCTTGGAGGTGATTCTGATACCATCGGCGCCATGTGCGGCGCCATAGCAGGCGCTTATTACGGCAGGGAAACCATTCCTGATCGATGGAAAGAAAAAGTGGAAAACCGGGAACACCTCATAAAAATGGGAAAACAGCTTTGGGCCGTAAAACAGCACCTTGTGCCATAAATCCGAGCGTTCCCGGGTTCTATCGCACTTTGCTACTTCGCATTTTTGGTCTGGATAATTTTATTCAAAAGATAAATCATCGGCGACAGAGGAAGCATGAAGAGACGCCATCCGAAGAAACTTTTCTGGAGCATCAGGTTTTTATATCCCTCGGCAAAATTCTGCCTGGCTTTTTGCGACGCACCAGGAGCAATCCTCTGATAATGAAGCCCGATTTCATAATACAGCACATCAGCAAGCAGATACCTGGCAACAACCGGAAGATAAAATACGATCTTTGGCTTTCCAAAGAAAATCACATCAACAGCTAGTTCAATTTTGGCCGGTTCTTCCTCAGTCTTCGGCCAATAATATCCCTTGATATCCTGTTTTTTTTTCCTTTTTACCTGATCCACGAGCATGATTAAATCAAGCCCTTCAAGATGTCCCTGAGGAACCTGGATAACCAGTTTTTCAATCATTCGTTCTATATCAAAAGGGACGTTCATGCATCCCTGACACCGTATCCTCACGCTTTCTCCCCCTATTCGCTCTTCCTGAATAATAATTTTGAAACCAAAAGAAATTACTTCTTCCTGGATGTTTTCTTTTGAGCAGTCTTTTTTGCCTTAGGTTTTCCCGATTTTACGATCTTTTTTTTGAGATTTTTTTTAGATGGCTTGGCAGCAGCTTCCTTCTTCGTTGTTTTCGAAGCTGCTTTTTTATTCAAAGACTTTACTTTTTTCTTTGCCGTTTTTTTTCTGGAAACGGCTTGAGCACTCGATGATGTTTTCAAAAAAGTCCGGGAACGTTCTGCAAGCATAGTGGTTGATGAAGCGGTTGTAACAGACGGAATCTGAAGTGGAGCTGTCTTTGGTCGTGCCTGCTTGCCTTCAAGGGTGCCAAGGATATTTTTTTCCCGAACAAGGACGAACTCATGTCCTTCAATAGTATACGAACGACCTCCATACGGTTCATACAGGACCAGGTCTCCCGGTTTTACGACAGTTGGAATGAACCGCCGCTCCTTCTCATTCCGTTTTTTGTGCCTCTGTTCTTCTTCGTATGCGCCCGGTCCGATTGCCTCCACAATACCTTCATGCGGTTTTTCCTTCGCCGTATCGGGAATGTACAGACCGCCTTCGGTCAGATCCTCCTCGGCTGATGGCCGGATAACCGCCCAATCATGCAGTGGTTTTATAGTCATGTTCTTCCTCCTTGTGATAATCGTGATGGATATAAGTAACTTTCCGGATTTTATCAGGAATGGAGCATTCTGGCAATGTCATAACTCAGCTGCAAGGTCCGGAAAACGTTCTTCCATAAAACGCATGGAGGTTTCTCTCACGAGCGCGGCAGTTGATTGTTGCATCACCACCGAAACAAGATCCTGCGCATCCTGCATGCGGACCAGTCTGATCGCCCGTTTCACCCAGGGAATGGCGGCAACATTCATGCTGAGATGCTGAAATCCCATCCCGATCAAAAGTGCGGCGTAGAGCGGATCGCCCGCCATTTCCCCGCACATGGCAAGCGGTATCTTTGCAGTACGCGCAGCGTCAGATACAAGCCGAAGCAGTCGGAGAACCGCCGGATCAAGGGGATCGTAAATATAGGCAACATGTTCGTTCAGCCGGTCAATTGCAAGCGTATATTGAATAAGATCGTTCGTGCCGACACTGAAAAAATCTACTTCCTTGGCCAGAATGTCCGCTATGATCGCGGATGAAGGAATTTCAATCATAACGCCGATCTGGATATTTTCCTGAAATTCCCTGCCTTCCGCTTTTAATTCCATCTTGACTTCTTCAATGATCCGTTTTGTCTCCTGTACTTCATGCAGGTTCGAGATCATGGGCAGCAAAATCCTGATCTTGCCGTGAACGGTTGCACGAAAAATGCCGCGAAGCTGAGTCTTGAAAATATCACGGCGATAAAGACAGTAGCGTATGGCACGCAAACCAAGTGCCGGATTTGCCTCCTTTTCAAAATCCTCAGGCAGGGCAATCTTGTCCTCCCCTCCGATGTCAAGCGTTCGAATCACGACACCATAGGGATATGCTTTTTCCGCCACGGAACGGTAGGCGTTATAGTGCTCTTCTTCTGTTGGTAGGTCTTGTCTGTTCATGAAGAGAAATTCCGTACGATACAGCCCAATCCCGGTTCCTCCATGGTCTTCGACAGTCGGCACTTCTTCGGGCAGTTCAATGTTTCCTTCGAGATTAACCACATATCCATCAAGTGTCTCGGCAGGAAGTTTCTTGATTTTTTCAAGTTCATGTTCAAAATATTTATACCGCCGGTGTTTTTTCAGATAATCAAGGAAGGTTGCTTCTTCCGGATGCACGATCACCACGCCATGCAACCCGTCAAGAATCACCACATCCCCTGTATTCACTGCGGTGGTGATATTCTCAAGTCCAACCGCAGCAGGAATGCCGAGCGAACGAGCCAGAATTGCCGTATGGGATGTCCGGCTGCCCACGTCCGTTGCAAAACCCAGTATTTTATCTTTCCGCATCATCAAGGTGTCGGTCGGCCCCAGATCATGCGCAATAATTATCGCCTCATCCTTGATTTCAGCGAGGCTTTCCTGTTTGTGGCCAACAAGGTTTCGAAGAATCCGCTCTCCCACCTGCTCGATATCCTGCTTGCGCTCCCGCAGATATTCGTCCTCGATCATTTCAAATTTCTGATTAATGGCGGTTATCGTTTCCTTGAGGGCTCCTTCTGCATTCAGATGCAATTCCTTGATCTGCTTGATCACGCCGTCAATCAGCTTTTTATCCTCGATCAGCATGATATGCGCATCAACAATATAGAGATGCGATTTGCCCAACCCCTTGCTGATGCGTTTTCTGAACTCCTCAAGCTGCGACTTGGAAACTTCGACCGCGTTCCGGAAACGAGCCACTTCATCCTTGACACTGAGCTCCTCAATTTTTCTGCCGGCAACTACCACTTTGCGGCGATCAAGAAGATACGCTCTGCCAATCACGATGCCCGGCGAAGCGACAATGCCCTTGTATATTTTCTCTTGCATACGGTTTATCCTTCAACCCTTGCGACGCGGGAGGTCGCACTCATTGATGGAGCCTCAGGCTCCTGCCTGTCGAAAGCTCCACTCAGAATAGATATGATGCTTCAAATCACAGCATCATGCTATTCTTTTTCACCGAATTTTTCCAGAAAAAGCTTTTCTATTTCCCTGATGGCTTTTTCTTCGTCATCTCCCTGCACAATTACCTGAATTGTTGTGCCTTTGGCGGCAGCCAGCATCATGATTCCCATGATGCTTTTTCCGTCAATCTCGAGCATATCCTTGATAAAGGTAATTTTCGAGGAGAACATGCTTGCCGTCCTGACGATCTGGGCCGCTGCCCGAGCGTGAAGCCCAAGCTTATTTTCAATACGCAGATCCTTTTTCTTCATTCAAACCACTCCTAAAAAAGCAAGGCCAAGGCAAACAATCACGAGACCCAGCATGAGTTTAACCGGAGAACCACCCTTCCGCAATAAAACAATGAAGAGCAGCATTAGCAGCATCCCGGCAAAAGCAAGAAACAAGCCGGGAAGAGGTACCAGAGGACGAAATGTAGTGCTCCATGCGGGAAGAATAGCCGCTATTCCGCCGACAAGTGAAAGAGACAGCACTTTGAATAATTTTGCCATCTTTGTAAAACGGTAACGATCCATAAGATCCACCGGATCGCCGCTGTTTACATACCCCCAGAACAAAACCGAGGCTCGAAGCCTGATATGCCAGAAGTTAAATAGAATCAGAAAAAACAGCGGAGCCCACCACCACCCCGTGAAAAGCAAGGCTGTCGCAGTAATGGCTGCAAACGGCCGAAGCGCTCCCCAAAAGTAACTATCCCCAAGCGCACCCAGCGGGGCCATCAGAGATGTCTTGATGTTGCGGATATCTGCGACGGGATTTTTCCCCTGCGCGCGATCCTGTTCAAGCCGGACGGTTGCCCCTAAAATGAAGGAAGCAAGATACGGCTGGGTGTTAAAGTATTCAAGATGCAGCCGCATGCGAGATTCATACTCACCCGGATCAGGATACAGTTTTTTTAAGACCGGTTCTATAGCATAGGAAAAACCGAGCGATTGCATCCGTTCAAAACTCCATGATGCCTGGATCAGGAGCGACCGCCAAAAAACCCGAATAAGATCCCGCATGTTGATTTCACGCTTGGTCACGGTACCTCACCAGAAGCCACCCTACGGCCAGCACCAGAAGGAAAACAAGAATCAGGGGAGCCTGAAGCAGCGTACCTGCTACCACTGCAACAGAAAAACCCATAAGTAAAAATCCATCCAGAACAGTCGTTGACAGTTTGGATGCGATAATGGCCATTCCAAGCAGCGGAAGCATAGTCACAAAAAAAGCCATCCCCCGTTGAATAAAACCGGGCAGCTGGTGTAATCCCTGGACGGCAAGAATACCTGCTGGAACCAGAATGAGAAACAAGATAAAGGACTTCAGGAAAAAAAAGAACAGTCCTTTCAGATGCGCGCGGGTAATCCCTGCATAAACCAGGATCAGCGATGCACACGGCACATCGGCCAAACGCGCATTTCTTTTTCTCACAATCGTATCTGCCATCATCGTACAGGGAACCATCACGGTGGTCAGGAGAATGCAAAAACCGATTGTCGAAGGCCCGGCAGCACCAGTGCTTCCCAGCGCGGCAATCGCCGTTGCACAAATCGCACTGAATGTAGAATCAGCCGGAACAAAAGTGCCGATGGGGATATCCAGAACCCAGATCAATTCAAGAACTGTTCCAATCACGATTCCCGCGCCAATATCTCCCAGAATCCATCCGGTCAACGGTCCGGAAACAATCGGTTCCGATATCATGAACTGTCCTGCTGCGGTTCTATCCAGTCCGATCAGCCCGCCGATACAGGCAATCCCCAGAATGGCAAGAATCATATGAACATCAAAGAGGGTCATCATTTTGAATGATACCGCGATAACCGACCTAACGTTATCCCGCAATCAGCAAGCACCTGTGCGAGCGTCACTGAGCGTTCCGTGGGAACTGTCTGGATCAGCACTTCGATACCTCGCGCACTCATTTCCCGGAGCGCATCAAGATCCTTTTGGTCAACGGCAAGCACATCGAGCAGCTTTTGTTTTTCCGGAGCAAAATGCATGCCTCCGATATTAACCGACTTGATTTCCATTCCTGCATCCAACGCACGAAGCAGGTCGGCCGGATTAGAAAAGAGCACGATTACGCGTTCCCGATCGAATGCCGATGCCTTGAGCAGATTGCTTATTTCCTGAACCGTGCCGATGGTAAGTGCAAGGCCTTCGGGAACCGCGAGTTCCATAACCGAGCGCTGGAACTTGTTTGAGGCAACTGCATCATCAGCCACGAGAATCCGGGTTGCCTTCAAAAAAGTTACCCATCCTTCGACCGTCTGCCCGTGAATTAAACGATCATCTATGCGGGTAAGAACAATCATGACGGTTATTTTTTCCCTTTTAGCATCTGACTTGCAATGACAATACTTTTTTGTGCCGCTTCCTGCGCCAATTTTGCAAGTTCAGGAAGGGATTTCTCGTCACGATGATTTGCAAACTTAATCATCATGGAAAGGTTTACGCCGGTTACTACCTCGACTTTGTCGCTTAAAAAGGCAAGCGCGATATTCGACGGGGTACCTCCAAACATATCGGTAAACAGGATAACGCCTTTCTTCTGATCGACTTTTTTGATGGCTGCTTGAATTTCATCCCGAAGCGATTCGGGAGCGCTTTCCTGTTTTACGCTGACGGTCGCAACTCCTTCAATTTTGCCGACAATCATTTCGGCTGCCTTGATAAGTTCCGTCCCCATGTCTTCATGACATACCACTACCAATCCGATCATTCCTTCTCTCCTTTCAAACTGTATCCAGCGGCCTATGCGCCACAATCCCTGTGTTTGATATTGACCTCATGGCCGCTTTTTCTGAGACGTTCGGCAATCAGAAGCGATACAGCCACGGAACGATGCCTGCCGCCCGTGCATCCGAATCCAATCGTCAGGTAACTCTTCCCTTCCTGCTGATAACGCGGCATCAGATAGGTAATGAATTCCAGAAGCCGCTCAAGAAATTCCCGCGAGTCAGGTCGTGCCAGAATATAATCCTGTACCTGCTGCTCTTCCCCGCTCAACGGCCGTAAATCAGGTTCAAAATGCGGATTTGGCAGAAATCGAACATCAAACAACAGGTCGAGATCATAGGGAACACCAAATTTATACCCGAAGGTAAGCAACGTAATGATCATGGGCCTGCTGTCTCCGGACGATGAATAGTGGTGCTCAATGGTCTGGCGAAGATCATGGACCGTATAATCCGATGTGTCTATAATCCGATCCGCCAGCTTCCTGACTTCAGCCAGAGCCAGGCGCTCTTGCCTGACTCCGTCGAGAAGCGGCGTCATGCCGCCGCCCAAGGGATGCGGCCTTCGGGTTTCGCTAAAACGTCGAACGATTGTCTGATCGGATGCGTCAAGGAAAACGAGTTCACTGGTCAGAATGCGAGCTTTGAGTTCCTGATACAAAGTCGGAAATTGATCCGGAAACACACGTTCGCGAACATCAATGCCGATGGCGGAGCGAGCGGCATCCTGCGATTTTTGCGCAAAATCAACAAAGGGAAAAAGAAGAGCAAGAGGAAGATTATCCACACAGTAAAAACCGATATCCTCGAACGCTTTGAGTGCCGCGCTCCTGCCCGAACCGGAAAGACCGGTAACCACGATTAAACGAAGAGCGTTCATCCGGCAAGCCTTTGTTTCAATTTTTTGTTCACGTCACGTGCAGTATAGACGCCGCGTTGTTTCAGCATTTGATTCCGTGCGGCCACTTCTATTAACGTGGCCATACTTTGGCGGGGATGCACCAGCAATCGCAGATACGGCAGATTGGTTCCCAGAATCCGGTACCGTTGTTCACGCAATCCAATGAGGGTATCCTCCATCCCCTGCTGCCATTCCTGAAGTTCGATCACAAGCCCAACACCGGCGGAATCAGCCACCGCCGATTCTCCGTACAGTTCCCGAATATTGATAATTCCCAGTCCCCGTAACTGCAGCAACCCGGACGACAGCTCCAAAGCCCTGCCCACAATTTCCTGATTCTTTTTTTCAAGCAGCACCAGATCATCAGCAACCAGTTTGTGCCCCCTGAGCACCAGATCAAGTGCTGCTTCGCTTTTGCCGATTGCACTTTTTCCGATAATAAGAGCACCAAGCCCGAATATCTGAATGAACACCCCGTGGATTCCCGATTGAGGAGCAAATTGCTCAATCAACAAGTTTGTTATTTTTTTAAGTGTGCGGGTTTTGACAACAGGAATGGAAAATGATTTGGCGCAGGAAAGCATGTCGGAATCAACCGGTCCACCAGATGTCAAAAAGCAGGCAGGATTTTTTTTGAACATACGCTGCAAGACTGCACTCCGTTCGCGGGGGAACAGTGTATGCAGCTTCATCAGTTGCCCGGGAGATACATACACAACACTACCAGTCCACAGATCTCCCTGAGAAACCGGCGCACCTTGAAACGACATTACCTGGCCAGTTGTAATCTCCCGCAGAAGGCCGGCATGCCCGCCAAGAACGGTACAGAACGCTTCCAGGTTTTGAACAACGATCTTCATCGATGATAGGCCGCCGAGGGCTGCGGATACTTGCTGTCCTCTTCGCATATTAATTTTGTCAACGCTTCACGGTTGGACGCTTCTCGCAGCTGTTTTCGCATCAGAGGGTTCTTCAGGATTCTCGATATTCGGGAAAGGATTTTTAGATGTTCTCCGGGACAGTCTTCAGGAGCGATAACAAGAAAAAACAAGAACACGGGTTTCCCGTCCACGGAATTAAAATCAACACCATGAAACGACCGTCCGAATGCCAGAATCATTTCCGCAAGAAGCGGTACCTTTGCATGAGGAATGGCGACACCGTCCCCGATTCCCGTGCTCCCGAGCGACTCCCGACCAAGCAGCATACCGACAAGCTCTTCTTCATGATCGATCGTGCCTCGCTGTTTGAGAAGCGTACAGAATTCCCTGATCACGCCGATTTTGTCATCCGCGTGCAGGTCTTCAATAACGAGAGCATTCTGGAGCAAATCTCTGATCGTGCTCATACGGTACCGCCTTTTATACGGCCGGTTCTATCAAACCGACATTGCCATCTTTTCGTTTGTAAATAACACTGACCTGGCCGGTTCCTGCGTGCAAAAAAATGAAAAAATCCTTGTCAAGAAGCTCCATCTGCATAATCGCTTCTTCCGGCAACATGGGTTTCAAATCAAACTGTTTGACCTTGATAATCTGTGGGATGTGATCGTCCGGGGCTGGAGGTTCGGCCAAAGCGGCTGCTTCTCCCTTGCCGGTCTGATGTTTGTGCGTCACCAGTTTTTCTTTGTACTTTCTGACCCGCCGTTCGATTTTTTCTATCAGCAAATCGATGGTAGAATACATTTCATCAGTCTGTTCTGAAGCCTGGATCAAAAGTCCGTTCGATTTTATAACTGCTTCGGCAAAATGATGCACTTTTTTGATCACGGAAAGGGTAATAACGATGTGAATGGTTTTGGGGAGATATTTTTCAAGTCTGCTGAATTTCTCAATTGCATACTGCTTTAACGAATCAGTGACTTCAATATGTCTTCCAATAACATTGATCTGCATGGGACCTCCTGATGGTTATTGAATTTTGTCAACGGTGCAGGAATCGAACCGTTCATTTCCTGTTTATCGTATTCGCTTTCGGACGCTGGTCGGCGGTATCCTCAATTCTTCGCGATATTTTGCCACCGTACGACGGGCTATGTCGATTCCCTGTTTTTTGATAGCATCGACAATCTGCTGATCTTTCAACGGCGAAGATGCATCCTCTTCCTTGATCATTTTTTGAATGACATTCTTGACTGTCAGCGAGGAGATGTCTGATCCCGCGACTACCGAAAATCCGGTGGTAAAAAAATATTTCATGGGGAAAATGCCCTGGGGAGTATGCATAAACTTGTTGGTCGTGACTCTGCTGATGGTCGATTCGTGCATGCCGATGTCCTCCGCAACGTTCCGAAGCACCATCGGTTTTAAGTGGGCGATTCCCTGATTCAGAAATTCCTCCTGAAAGGCAACGATGCTTTCCGCTACTTTGTAAATGGTCTTGTTCCGCTGCTCCATTCCCTTCATAAGCCACTGAGCGGAACGGAGACGTTCTTCAACATAGTCCCGGGTGACCTTGTCGATGGCGTCCTTTCGATGCAGCAGCTTGCGGTAATACGGATTAATACGAATACGGGGAAGCCCTTCATCATTAAGCTGGATCACATATCGGTCTTCAATTTTTGTAACATACACATCCGGCACAATATAGTTTGTATCTGAAAGAACATAGGGGCGCCCCGGTTTGGGTTCGAGGTCATGAATAATGATCTGGGAAGCTTCCATAACTTCCTGCATGGTCACATTCAGAACTTTTGCAATGTTTTGATATTTTCTTTTCTCAAGGTCCTGCAGATGCTGTAAAATGATTTTTTCTACCAGGGTGCCGCAAAGATCGAGCTGCCGAACCTGGATAAGCAGGCACTCCTGCAGATCGCGCGCTGCAATGCCGAGCGGGTCAAAACTTTGGATCAGATGAAGCGAACGCTCCAGCTCCTCCCCGGTAAGCCCTGACTGAGAAGCGACTTCTTCGAGCGTGGCCCGAAGATATCCATCGTCATCCAGGTTACCGATAATCCATTCTCCGCCTTTTACAAGCGTGGAATCGGATGTCGAAAGATGGAGCTGCCAGAGAAGGTTTTCATTGAGGGAAGGCAGCCGGGTAAGCGTCTGGTCATAGGAAGGAAGTTCATCATCCGGTTCTGATGAGCCGAAATCCCGCCCATCCCCCAGTTCATTCGGATGAATATATTCATCCCACTGAGGGCTGAATTCCATGTCACTTTTCAATTCCCCGGTTTCAGGCGCCGGTAGCGTGCTTTCCACGGTTTGCACCGTACCATTCGTGACTTCCTGGACCGTTTCCTCGTCGTCTTCGGGTGTATCGCCAACAGTGTCCGGCGATACTTCCTCCAGAACGGGATTTTCAACAAGCTCCTGGGAAATAGACTGCACGAGTTCGAGACGGGACAGCTGCAACAGCTTGATCGCCTGTTGCAATTGGGGCGTCATAATCAGTTTTTGCTGCAGTTTTAATTCAAGCCGTGCTTCCATAATAGTCAGAAACGGAAGAATTCTCTTTCTTTAATTATAACCGAAATGTCTCTCCCAGATAAAACTGGCGAACCCTTGGGCTTGCTGTAATCTCATCGGCGCTTCCTGCTTCGATAATTTTTCCTTCATTAATAATGTAGGCGCGGTCGGTAATGGAAAGTGTTTCCCGAACGTTGTGATCGGTAATCAGAATGCCGATGCCCTTGCTTTTCAGCAAGGAAATGATCCCCTGAATGTCCTGCACCGCGAGTGGATCAATGCCCGCAAACGGTTCGTCCAACAGAATGAATTTCGGCGAGAGTGTAAGAGCCCGGGCTATTTCCACCCGGCGACGTTCTCCGCCCGACAGGGTGTAGGCCATGTTATCCGCGAGATGAGCAATGCCAAGTTCGGCAAGAAGCTGATCCCTCCGTTCTTTTCGTTCGATGAGAGAGAGCTTCATCATCTCCAGAATGGCCATCAAATTCTCGGCTACGGTCAGTTTTCTGAAGACCGATGGTTCCTGCGGGAGATACCCCACGCCTTTTTGCGCCCGCTGATACATGGGCATTCCGGTTATATCCGTACCATCAAGAACAACCCGTCCGTGGTCAGGTCGGACCAGTCCGACGACCATATAAAACGTGGTTGTTTTGCCAGCACCATTCGGACCGAGAAGTCCCACGACTTCGCCGTATTTGACCTGAAGGCTTATTCCCCGGACGATTTTCCTGCCGCGGTAACTTTTTTCCAGTTTTTTGGCTTCTAGTGCTTGCATGCTATCCTTTACTCAGGGTTTTCCTTCCTCTGATTTGTTCTGCTTATTCTGATAAAAGAGAACTTTTCCGCCTTCTACAACGCTTCGATCATCTCGAATAAAGAGCGTTATAGTATCTCCCCCAAGTTCATTTTCGTCTTCGAGAATCCTGGCTTCGCCTGACAAAACGATTTTCTCTTCCTTGCTGTAATACGAAGCTTTATGAGAAAATGCGGTCCTGTTTTCCTGGCGAACAACCACATTTCCATAGGCGTCAATTTTCCGTATGCTGCGTGATCGGGTATCGTAAAAAACAATAAGCGAATCAGAGGTAAGGGTCATACCCTTTTTTTTGAGAGTAACATCTCCTGAAAAGGTAACCGTATCTCCGATTTTGTCCGCCTGCATGCTGTTCGACGTAATCATTACAGGCTCGCGCTCCGTCTTTTCAGGCCGCGCAGCGAAAACCGTTGTGGCGCAGCACATGATCAGCACGAGAATGGCGAGACTATTCCTGCAAAACCGCTTTAACATTGTCTTTCACCGTCATGATACGCATGTCTACATTGGCCGAAATGCCCGTACCTTCCAGGTAAATTTCCTTCCCCAGCAGTTTAAAAGGGTCAGCTGTCCAGACAAGCCGTTCTCCGGCTTTCCAGAACAGGGAATTTGTCGTCAGGATATATCCATCGCTTGTCGCAACCCTGACCTGTTGAGCGCCCTTATGCAGGGACGCGTTTCCATTTGAGGTATCCATGGTTCCCCGATCTCCAAGAATGGTGGCTTCCTTGGCATCGCGGTCCGCGCTTTTAAAAAGAATCTCGATCTCCTGCAGCTGGGCTTCCTTGTTTTCATACAGGTCGGCATTCCGTGCATGCATGCGCCAGGAAACGATTCCATTCTCAGATTTTGCAAATCGGAACCCATCCATACTGATAAGCAGTCTGTTGCCCGCAGGTTGAAAAAAAACAGGCACGGGGATAACGGATGCTCGGGAAAAGAAGTAGCTTCCGGAAATGACTGCAGCAAGAAGAACAGCCGTGGAAACAAAGATCAGAGTTTTTTTATTGACCTTCATACGTGCATTATGAGAGAAAACCAGCTTGAAAATAAAAAAAGCCTTGGAACGAACGGCTCTATGCATAATGTATACCATAGGATCGCTATTCTGTAAAGATAAAATCCCTGCAACCGTTACACGATTTTTATGAGGGAGCGTTTAGGCGCATTTTTAAAGCTGACAATTCCTCTTCCTTTTGTTGGAGAAGAGCCTCGAGCCGCAATCGGTAGGACATATCGTGAAGAACGGATTGAATAAACTTTTTCCCCATGAGGGAAAGCCGTACGGAGCGGATATCAACCGGAATAACGGTGCCTCCCTGAGTGCGGAGTTTTCCGTACTGAAGAGACAACCGTCCGTCCGCAATGCCGGAGAGCATGTCATCTGCGATCAGGGTATTGTCCAGCAGTTCAAATAAATTTTTATGCAGAAGATCATATTTTGCATATCCGGTCAGACGCGCGGCCTGATCGTTTGCAAATACAATGTCGCCGTTTTCCGCCAGAACAAAAATGGCTTCACTTGCATTTTCTACCAGATTCCGGTAGCGCTCTTCCGAAGAGCGGAATTCCTCGGTTTTTTCGGCAATCCATTGTTCCAGTTCGAGGTTCATTTTCCGTAATTCAGCCTGCATATGTTCGTTCTGAACCGTGGTTGAAATAATGCCGGAAAGTGTCGTAAAAAAATTAATCTCTTCATCCGTAAATGTTCGGGTTTTCCGATAGAAAACTTCTATGAGCCCGACCAGTGATCCGTTCGAATACACATATAAAGGAAGGCAGTACAGAGACAGGTAGCCCTCCAGAGGAAGACCGGGGATTTCGTGATACCGGGAGTCGGAGTGAAAATCTTTTAGCATAGCCGGTTCCAATCGCCGGCCAACCCAGCCCTCGATCCCGGTTCCGAGCGGAATGCGTGTTTTCCCGATTGCTCCTTCCAGGACGATATTGGTTGCTGCAAGCAGCAGTTCGTCATTCTTGGCATCATACAGGTAGAGAAAACAGGCGTCCGCCTCCATAACCCGGGCAGTTACATCAGTCACATCCTTCAATCGCTCGGAAAATAACCGCGGAGAATTTGCCGCATAATTAACGTCATAAATACCGAGGAATTTAATGAACAGGTCATCTTTGGTGTCGAGCAGTTCTTCCTGTTTGAGATGCAATTCCAGATTTGCATCTTCAAGCCGTCGATAAGAGGGATAGAGCATCATCCGATACATGCCATAGGAGAGCAGCGGGACAAGAAGGACAAGAACTGCCAGCATGATGATTCCCGCCTGGATATTCTGGGCAAGAGAGAACCCGGCATATGCACCGGCAATTACTGACGCAACCACTATGCTGGACAGAATAACAACCAGGCACCGTGTGCGGTGTTCCTCTTTGGTTTGGTGCATATAATCCCTCCCCGTTTTTCCGCTCACTTCCGGATGAATCGGACCAGGTCCTGTACGGCCTGATCAACATGAGCGGGAATATCAAGAACAATACCCTGCTCCCTCAATTTCAAAAAAAGTTCTGTCAGAAGCGGCGGATCGATATGCGAGGCTTGTAATGCCTCTGGACGTTGGAAAATATCTGCTGGTGTTCCTGCGGTTACGATGCCATGTCCTTTTGCCAGCACATACACCCGGTCCGCAAATCCCGATACAAAATTCAGGTCGTGCGTCGACAGAATAATGGTCATTCCCTGCTGATGATAGGAGGTAAGCAGCATCACCAGTTCGGCACGCGAACGCGAATCAAGCCCTTCAAACGGTTCGTCAAGAATTAAAAGATCGGGATGCATGACCAGGGCTCCCGCAAGCGCTACTTTTCTTTTTTCCCCTCCTGAAAGATAATGACAGATTTTATTACGCAAATGCTGTATGCCAAGCTCTGCCATGACTCGGTCAACCATCTGGCTAATTTCATCCTTTTTATATCCGTAGTTGCGGGGAGAAAATGCAATATCTTCCCACACGGTCGGAGAAAGCAGCTGGTCATCAACGTTCTGAAGAAGAACCCCGATCCTTCTCCGGATATCCGCATACTGCTCAACCGGGTTTTTGCCGAACACAGTAATACTGCCCTCATTCGGCTCAAGCAATCCAAGAATGTGATAGAGAAGCGTGGTTTTTCCGGAACCATTGCCTCCTAACACAACAATCCGTTCGCCTCGTTCCACAACGAAATCCAAGCCGCATATATGGATTTCAGTGGTATCAGGATATACATGTTTTAAACAGCTTACGCGAACAATACGCTCCATTCACATTCCTTGCAATCGAAAGAGTAACTTCTAGCGTGCCTCGTCTTCATTCCGGACACTACAAGATTCATCTCCAGATAATTCCAAGAAGAAGAACACCCATCCCTATTCCGAGAGGCACTCCATCCCGCGGATAGACGGTAACATCGCCCTGGTCAGCCATGCTTCCCTGATATCCTCGAACCATCATTGTCGCATACAATCTTGAAGACCGTTCAACAGTCATGATCAGAAGCATGCCGATGCCGGGTGATACGTTTGACGCATTTTTGAAAAATCGGCCTTTTGAAAATCCGCCCCGAATACGTATGGCTGTCACAAAGTGCCCCATCAGATCAAGCACAATGAAAAACGAGCGATAGGTCATAAACAGTCCTGCTGCAAGAACTTCGGGAAGTATCCTGGTAAAAAGAGAAAAAATCCTCGGATACGGAGTGCTTACAATCAGCATCAGAACCGCCAGCGCCGGAGTAATTGCCTTCAGCACAAATAAAAGAATGATGAAAGATTCCTTGCCAAAGCTGAGCGCATATACCAAGGCGAAAAAAGCGCCATACCAGGAGAAAAAAGCGATTTTCAACCAGGGAAGGCCCGCTGCTCGAGCAAATACCAGTAAAAACCCATAGCCGAGAAGAAGCGGATAAGGGTTTTTTGCCACCACGGCAGCAGATACCACCAAAAGGACAAACAGTATTTTTGAAATCGGAGAAGCCTTATGCAGGAATCCGGTCCCGGTCGAAGCCCAATAATCAATTTTTGCCACATCAATCATGGCAGACCTCGTGAAGTGTCCTGTCCCCTGTGCAGCACATGATTCAGCATCTCCGGTTTTACCCGGGAAATAAAACGAATCACAAATCCGGTGATGGTCGCTTCAAGAATCCAGCCCAAGGAACCGAGTGAAACCACGAGCACGGTGAAGCGGAGAAGGTTAACCGTACCATCCTGCGACGGCTGTTTGGATGTGTGCTCATGTTCAGGAAGAAATAGTTCCGGACTGCTTTGAGAAACGGCTACAATCATGATCAGAATTATTGTGGAAAAAATGAGCGTTCCGATTGTAGCAAGAATAGATCGGAGAAAAACAGATCGTACTCTTTTAAGAAAAGAAAATAACGCATGTCCCAGGACCGCTTCCGATCCCAAGAGCAAGGCATTCAACCCGATAACCGTAATTCCGCCGTGCCCCATCAGCGCAAGAATGAGATTGGTAATGCAGGCAGCAAAAAAACCGAGCACCGGTCCCAAGAGGATGCCTGCAGCAACAGACAGATTAATATGGTAAGCAAGAGGAAGTATCTCAAGGCTCATGGCAACGAGCATGACCGCACTCAATCCTCCGAGAAGCGGTATCTTTTTTAGCTGGTTTGTTGATCCAAGACGTGTCAGACAAAACCCAATCGCAGCCAGCATAAGGACAAAACCGAGAACCCAGAGCCAGACGGGAAGGATGCCGTCAGGAATGTGCATATGTGTCATGAAACCTCCTTGCCAGTATCCTCATCCGTGAGGACCTCCATCACCGCCCTTGCTCGCTTTTTTAAAAATGATAGACGCCCCGCCTGATCCCACAAACATATTTAAAAACGAGCTGATGATGCTGATAAGTATTCCTCCGAAAAAAGCAGTTGAAAAAGAATCGATTGTAAAACCAGGAACGGTATCAGCAATGAGTTTTAGGAACACTGCATTGACAACGAGAGTAAACAATCCCAGCGTAAGGACCGTGAGGGGTAGCGTTAAAAGAAGAACAATCGGTCTGATCACTGCATTCACAATGCTGAGCACTCCGGCCGCAATGATCCCGGCTTCCACACTGTGAATGCCGATACCGGGAATCACCAGTCCGGCGACAACAAGAGCCAGAAGATTGATAGACCAGCGCAAAAAAAAACCGACCATGTGTCCTCCTCAAGTGAGAAAAATCTTATCATACTTCCCCGCTGTTTGCAACTTACTCCCTTTCATACACAAACAAATGTATGAACAAGACTTCTTTGTAAACAGAGAAACTCACATTTCACACAGGGGTCTATCTTGATCAAAAGAAGAAACTCATTGACTTCCTTCAATTTCTATGATAAAAAAATCTTCAGTAGAAAGCATGATTGAATACCTTATTTGATAGGGGGAACCATGAGATTATTCTCTTTCGTGCTCGTGCTTGTTGTGATTGCCGCCTTTGGCGGAGGGGCATATTATTATATGATGGTATACCAACCAATGGTTACTGAATACGAGAGAATGAAAACAGGCATGCCGGAGCTGGATAATGCCCGTAACGAACTGAGAAAATATCGTGATAAAGAGCGACTTGAGAGCAGCTGGGTAAAACCAGCCGTTGATACGCTAAGCGCGGGATTAAGCGACGAGGTCACTGCCGGCAAAGCAGAAGTTCTTTCCGGGGGCGACAAGGTCATTATCAACATTTCAGAACAAGTACTATTTCAGCCGGGATCAAAAACATTCGCACCGGGAAGTGCCCAGTTTCTTCTCAAACTGGAATCGCTGCTCCGGAGTGAAAAAATTGCAGGCAAGGATCTTTCTATTGGAAACGCAACAAAATCACCTGCTGCGCAACCAAAGAGCAAAGGAAGGGTTTTAACTAAAGATCCACGAACGCTCGCAATGGAACGGTCTCTTGAACTGGTCAAATATCTGGAGAAAAAAGGCATCAATCCGGATACGTTAATTACCGTTGCGTATGCATCTAAACAACCCTTAGTTGGACAAAAAATCAAAGATCAGAAAACCATGATCATTATCGCAAACCAGCCTCAAATTTCGATCGCGGTTGCAAAGGAACCGGTCCCGCAGACCAAGGTGACACCGACAACGAAGCTCTCTACAACCGCAGTAACGACTGTTTCTTCGGTCGCGACAGCAACTACAAAAACAGTTCCGATGCAACCGAAACAGGCATCACAGACACCAAAAAAGTAACAGAGCACAGAGTATGATACGTGAATGAGTCAGTGCTTTATTCGGCCTTCTTGGTTCCATGAATAGATGCGTGCGATCGGTACTGCTCGCATAATAGAAGTTGAATAAACATTTTGTGCACGATCACGAATTCGCCTGTCCTGATTTTGGCCGCCTCGCGTATGCACAACAAACTCACCGCTTTCTCCGACCGGATACCAAAAAAAATGAGGCCTCAATGGCTGATAACCAGGTAACAGAAAAAATAGCGCAGCTTGAACAGGAATTACAGCAGTCCCGAAACCATGAAAAAGCGCTCGGCATCTTACTCGAAAAAAAGCTGAACGAGCTGTATATCCACTATCACATCTCCCGAACAATCGGTTCCTTGCTCGACCTTCAGGAAACCCTCAGCAAAGTAACCGAGATCATTCAAAAAACTCTCCCGTTTGAACGAATATCCGTGTATCTTGTGGATGAAAAACGAGAATACCTTTCTCTTGCCTTTTCTAAAGGGCTGCAGATACAGGAAATGCGGCTGGCCATTGGTGAAGGAACTCCCGGACGCATTGTAGAAAATGGTGAACATGTCCACATTCACGATCTTTCCATTTTTTACAAAACCTTTAATGATTTTATCCATTATTCAGGAGAGGAAAAACGCGGAGGCTCGTATGTGGGGATTGCATTAAAGGTACATAATGTAACGATCGGCGTCATTGGCATGGACAATTCATCTCAGTACGGCCTGAGCGTCGATGACATGGATTTCATGGCGATTCTTTCCCATCAGCTTGCTGCGGGAATTGAAAAATCCCTTCTCTTCGAAAAGATTCAGCACATGTCCCAGCACGACGGTTTGACGTCCCTGTTTAACTACCGAATGTTCCGGGAGCGGCTTCAGCAGGAAATTGCCCGCCGGAACAGAACCAGAAAACCGCTTTCCTTACTCATGCTGGATATCGATCATTTTAAACAGTTCAATGACACGTATGGTCATCAGGCAGGAGACGAACTCTTGAAGGAATTGTCAGCCATCATCACCCGTCAGAGTAGAAGTGACTCACTCGATATTTGCTGCCGGTATGGCGGCGAGGAATTTGTGGTAATCATGCCTGAGCTGGAACTGCATCATGCAATGGTGGTTGCCGAACGCATCAGGAAATCGGTTGAAGAACATCACTTTACTTTACAGGACGCATCCAGGAGTGGCAAAGTTACGGTTAGTCTTGGGGTCGCTTCACTTGCGGAAAACGAAGATATGACGATTGAAGAGGTGATTAAACACGCGGATGAAGCGCTTTATTTATCGAAACGTAACGGAAGAAATCGGGTAAGTTATCTTCCTGCAAACACTGAAAACCCCCGCTGTTAACAGCCTATCCTTTTTTATTCGAACGAAGCTTCGTTAAATACTCAAGATAACTGCGTCCTCTTTGGCGCGAAACCGGGTCTTGCTCCATGGCGACATATCTTTGTGCATAGTGAGATGCCTTGTCATACTGCCTTGTCTTCTCAAATGCAAGCGCAACGTTCCAATATCGTTGGGCAACATCCGGTTCCTGATCCAACGCACGGGAAAAATAGTGAACTGCTTTCTCATACTCCCGGCGTATCATGGAAATCTGTCCCATGGTATTCAAGGCTTGCGGCATACCGGGAGCAACAGAAAGTGCCTTTTCCGCATACAGAGCCGCCTCATCAAAACGCTGTAACTGAACCATCACAATCGACAAATTATTGAGCAGACTCGGATCGTACGGATCGTGATGAAGTCCGGTTTCCCATGCTTTGACAGCTTCATCGTATTGATCCAACCGGTAATACACCACGCCGATTTCCCGATACAGATCACGAGGGGGCACCGTCCCGTCATCAGGCAGCGCCACAACCGTTCTGAATTCCTGAAGGGCTTTCTGATACTGGCCGGCAGAGGAAAGCGCCTGGCCGTAATTTTCATGTGCCCGTCGCTTTTCCGGAGAACGTTTGACAATATTTTCCCACAGGGTTACGTGGTTTTGATAAATCGCGTTGCGCTGAAAGGATGCAATTCCAAAGACTCCGATCAGGATGAGGAATACAGCAAGCATGACAAAGGAAAAATGATCCTTTTTTTCATGCTGAGGATTTTTTTTGAGAGAGGTCTTTTTATCCAGGCTTTTTTTCTTCATGGAAGCGTATTGTATAATTGCTTGTTCAGTGGTGTCAAGAGAAATGATGAATGAGTGTTGTCCAATTCACGCACAGAACCGCATATAATAATGCGTTATTCCATTCTGGCCAGATTGGTACCGGGATAATAATGGGAAAGAATAACAAAATAGTTATGGCCTCTGCTTGCCATTTCCTGGGCACCCCACTGACAAAGCCCTACTCCATGCCCGCTGCCTCTTCCCCGGAAGACGGCTTCGTTTTCAGCAAGTTCGAGATCAAAAAAAACGCTCGGGATCACCGTATTGCCAAGTGCTGTTCGCAAGACTGCACCGGATACATGCACAGTCGTATCCACAACGTCGAGTGCAATGGTTCTTGCGCGGCCTGCATTCGTTCGGCTGTTTATGGTCATTCCTTCCATTGCATGAACGCCATATCCCTTCTGCTTCAATGCGTTTTTCACCGTTGACAGCTTCAGGGTTTTTTTCCATACACCCAACGGTGATATATTTTGACATCCGCAGGAGACACCTTGCAAATACGGTTCATCCATATTCCATAATTCAGCCGCATTTTCAGTATGTCCGCCACAGCTTGCATGATAAAAGGCAGGAATAACGTCCCCCTGATACACGAGAAACAGTCCCCTGGTATCGTTCACTGCAGTAATTGCATTCGGCCTTTCGCTGAGAATGCCGTTATACACCTGGTTTTTAACTGTAGCGAGGACATGATACGGTCGAGTACCGGCCATTCGTTTCTGATAGAGAGCGTATGTTCGTGAGGCGACTGCCTGTGCTTTTAATGCTTCCGGGTCCCAGGTGTGCGGAATTTCAGAGGCAATGACGCCTTTCAAATACTCTTCGATATTGAGATCGTTAATGATCCGCAGTCGTCCAGTCTTGGTTTTCTGAAGTTCAATCCATCCGCGGTATTGTTTTTTATTTACCTGAATGAACCCGGAACCAGCACTGATTCGCATCGGGGAAGTACCGATAGATCGGGAGTGAATGGTGATTTTTTTTCCCTGTCTGCCGGAAGCGTTCCCTGCAATGAGAAGGCCGGAAGGCGACGAGAGCGTGACCGTTGTCTGGCGGTCGGAAAGAAGGACGCGGATATTTTCAGAAGCGGCTGTGTTTCCGGCATATATCCAGGACAGCATTCCGATGATGAACAATGTTGTGAGTATCCGCATAACTATCCGAAACATAATAAACAATAAGGATCAGGAAAATATCCATTCAAACTTCAAATTATCCCTGCGCTTCCCGTTTTTTTTGATAGCGTTCCCATTCGCTGTACACGCATCCGCAGTATGATTGGCGATACAGTCCCATGGCTTTCGATTCAACGATACCCTCTCTCCATCCTTTTCGAAAATCCTCGTATAAAAAACGAATTCCGTATTCTTCGGCCATTTCCTGTCCGATTGCTGCTATACAATCATGCTTCTGATATTTACTATACAATAACGAGCTGGTGAATGCATCCGCACCCTGCTTTCGTGCTGTTGCAGCTGCTGTAGAAAGCCGCATCCGGTAACATGCTTCACACCGGTGCGTTCCTTTTCCGGCGGCTTGAAGAAAAAAGGAATCAAGATCGAATTCGTGTTGATAGAGAACAGAAAAACCTACGCGTGATGCAAAATCCTTCAGTGTGTCCACGCGCCTTGTATATTCCTGGAAAGGATGAATATTCGGGTTATAAAAAAAACCCGTAAGGGTGTATCCTTCGTCTTTTAAGTGAAAATAAGGGAAGAGCACGCAGGGAGCGCAACAGATATGGATAAAAACGTTCATAGCGAGCGTTCCTTGCTGGAAAAATCAGTTGTGATGCCGATGCCATACACCATTACAGCAGCTTCTCCTGGGAATTTCCGGGCTTGATTTTCCCGAGATAGTCATACGCCGTGCGGGTAGCCTGTCTTCCTCGAGGCGTACGATCAAGAAAACCTTCCTGGATCAGGAACGGTTCGTACACATCTTCCAGGGTGTCCTTTTCTTCCTGCAATGCCGCTGCAAGCGTGTCCAGTCCGACCGGTCCTCCGTCAAATTTGTCGATGATCGTACAGAGGAGCCTGCGATCCATGTGATCGAGCCCTTTTTCATCAACATCAAGCAGTTTCATGGAACTCACTACGATTGCCCGGGTTATCGTTCCGTTACCCTGAACCTGGGCGAAATCACGTACGCGTCTGAGCAACCGGTTTGCTATCCGCGGAGTTCCGCGTGAACGGCCTGCAATTTCAACTGCCGCATCCTGCTCAATCGCAATACGCAAAAGACCTGCAGAACGCTGGATGATCGTGGCAAGTTCTTTTGCTGTATAAAAGTGCAGACGATCGATCACCCCAAACCGGTCCCTGAGCGGTGAAGTTAAAAGACCGGTTCTGGTTGTCGCTCCCACAAGGGTAAAGTGCGGGAGATCGAGTTTGATCGATCGCGCCCCCGGCCCCTGCCCGATAATAATGTCCAGCTGAAAATCCTCCATGGCAGGATACAAAATTTCTTCCACCACCCGGTTCAACCGGTGGATTTCATCAATAAAAAGAACATCATGCTCCTGCAGATTGGTCAGAATTGCGGCAAGATCTCCGGCACGTTCCAATACCGGGCCGGATGTGCTTTTAATCCCGACTCCCAGCTCATGAGCAATAATAATCGCAAGGGTCGTCTTTCCTAAACCAGGAGGTCCGCAAAACAGAACATGGTCGAGCGCTTCTTTCCTGGCTTTAGCCGCATCAATAAAAACCCTGAGATTCTGCTTGATCCGATCCTGCCCTACAAAATCTTCGAAGCGACTGGGACGAAGACTCCGGTCAAACCCACAGTCATCATCCTGCTGGTCCGGTTCAATGACACGGGCGGATGCGGACACGTCTTCTGGTATCTTGTTCCTCACTTGAATTTATCGCCTTCCCAAGAGAGACAGTGTTTCCTTAATAAGCTCTTCAAGACGGATATCTGGTGTCCTGTTTTTCACCTTAACCAGAGTCTCTTCAATAAGCGGTTTTTTGTATCCTAAATTTACCAGGGCTGAAACAGCATCGTCAGTGATTCCTGAAGCCTTCCGGCCGGATTCCCCTGAAACAACCACCTGAACGTGTTTTACTTTATCGCGCAACTCGAGAATCATTCGGGCAGCCGTCTTCTTTCCAATGCCGGGTAATGCGCAGAGCCTGGATTCATCCGACTGCCGGATGGCATATACAATATCGCTTACGGGCAGGCGGGAAAGAAGTGTCAGGGCAAGCCTGGGTCCGATCCCGGAAACCCCTATGAGAAGCAAAAACATGTCTTTTTCCAGCTCGGAAAAAAAACCGAAAAGCGAAAGAGAATCTTCCCGAAGATGCGTATGAATATGGAGGGTAACTTCTTCTCCGTTCTGCGGAAGAACGTGCGCCGTTGAAGAAGGCACGAAAACACGATACCCGACCCCTGCAACATCCACGATCAGAAAGTCATCTGTTCTCCGTTGTAGTCGGCCGGTCAGGGAAGCTATCATCGTATTTTGCCTGTGCCTCGATACCCGCTTCCCCGGTTTATCTGCCTCAGGGAAGACGGATTTCTGATAATTTCGCGCAGCCGTGACGAGTGAATATGACAGATCGCCGCGGCCAGTGCATCAGCCGCATCAGCAGGATGCGGAACCTTCTGAAGTTCAAGCACGGTTTTGACCATGAACTGAACCTGTTTCTTTTCAGCCTTTCCATTCCCGACGACCGCCTGCTTCACTTCAAGAGGGGAATATTCAAAAACCGGCACGCCAGCGTTCATGGCGGCAAGCAGGGCTACGCCCCGTGCATGTCCCAGTTTCAGCGCTGATTTGATATTCTTGGATACAAACAGATCTTCAACCACAATAACCTGCGGCCGATACTGATGAATGATTTTGCCGAGTTCTTCGTAAATTTTTTTAAGACGTTTCGGAAACGGCTGTTTGGCCGAGGGACTGATCCCGCCTGATACAACATGAAACAGCTTGTGGTCCTCTTCGGCAACAATGCCATATCCGCTCGTAAGCGTTCCGGGATCAATACCCATGACTCTCATACGTCGACCGCCTTCTCATCATAGTTGTGAATCAGAAGCCGCTCTGAATGAAAACCGGTACAGAAAAGCGTCTGACTCATGCATTCTGCGCCATGATGTCTTCAGGAATATCGAAATTGGCGTGGACATTCTGGACATCATCATTGTCTTCAAGCGTTTCGACCAACCGTAACATCTGTTCTGCTTCCTTGCCCTGAAGTTTGACCAGGGTTTGCGGAACCATAGTGAGTTCGGCAACTTCCGTGGGAATCGCTGCATCATCAATCGCTTTTTTCACTTTTTCAAAATCAGCGGGAAGCGTTGTGATAACCATGTTTTCATCTTCCGTCTGCATGTCCTCCGCGCCGGCATCAAGCGCCACAGACATCAGTTTCTCTTCATCCGCTTTTGAGCGGTTTATTACAATGTATCCTTTTTTATGGAACATCCAGGAGACACAGCCCGCCTCTCCCATATTCCCGCCTGCCTTGCTGAAGATGCTTCGTATCTCAGAGACTGTCCGGTTCCGGTTGTCCGTCATGACTTCAACGATAACGGCAACCCCTCCGGGGCCGTACCCTTCGTACATTACTTCTTCATAGGAAACACCCGGGAGTTCACCCGTTCCTTTCTGGATGGCGCGTT